>Ga0316204_10001459_pt1 | contig 63243 bp, 58 predicted proteins | sample 6monrhotite_MG_2_FD_205661 | JGI IMG/M metagenome (GOLD analysis project Ga0316204, IMG submission 205661) | Microbial mat bacterial communities from mineral coupon in-situ incubated in ocean water Damariscotta River, Maine, United States -... | ecosystem: Environmental > Aquatic > Marine >... | reverse complement strand
AATAATCAATGTCTTCTTTCACCGTCTTAAACGGATTAAAATCACCCATCAGGCAAGTCCCCATGTTACACTAAATGTATATCAGTATTCTCTAATATAACAATGCCAATAAAAGTGAGGTAGTCAACAGGTTTTGCGTTACTTTGACTAAATCATCGTCTTGTTCACATAGGGAACAACCACACCGTCTTTAACGGTAAATACCCTATCCATATAAGAGACCAGGTTCATATTGTGGGTGGCGACCAGGGCGGCGACGCCCTCTAGTCTTGTCATATCGAACAGGCTTTGGAAAACATTGCCTGATGTGTTGGGGTCGAGGTTTCCTGTTGGTTCATCGGCCAGCAGGATTTTTGGTTTATTGGCGATAGCGCGGGCAATGGCGACACGTTGCTGCTCTCCACCCGACATTTGAGATGGTTGGTGGTGGGCGCGGTCTGAAAGCCCCATAATTCCGAGCAGACGTTCAGCCTCGGCGCGGGCCGCACTTTGCGACTTCCCGGCAATCATTTGCGGCAAAGCGACATTGTCCAGCGCAGTAAATTCGCGCAAAAGATGATGGAACTGATAAACAACCCCAATTTCGTTGCGGCGTATGGCTGTGCGTTTATTATCAGACAGAGACAAGCATTCTGTACCTCCGATGTAAACTTCACCCTGATTAGGGGTTTCCAGTAATCCTGCTGCATGGAGAAGCGTAGATTTACCAGAGCCGGACGGCCCAACCAAGCCAACCATTTCGCCGGGGTAAATATCTATCTCCGCCCCCATAAGCACATTTAAGGTGCTATCGCCCGATTGGAACGAGCGGTGTAAATTACGGACAGATAAAATTGGCTTCTTACTCATAACCCTTTACTCATATCTTAGGGCCTCCACCGGATCGGTCTTTGATGCCGTTAATGCAGGAAAATAAGTTGCCAGTGTCGACACCAAAAAGCCCCAAAATGCTACGGTCACCACTTCGGAAGACAGTATTTTCACTGGAATATGGTCAATGCCGTAGACATCGGCCGGGAACAATTCTGTGCCGGTTACGGCTTCGATAGCGGCCTGTATATATTCAATATTAAGGCAAAATACGATGCCCAAGAGCACGCCCGTAATCGTCCCTAGAATACCAATAGCCGCCCCGGCCATAAGGAAAATCCGCAATATAGAGCTACTGGTCGCCCCGATAGTTTTAAGGATTGCGATGTCTTTGCTCTTATTTTTGACCAGCATAATCATAGCAGACAGGATAGGGAAAATAGCAATCAATACGACAATCGCAAAAATAAACCGCATGGAGATTTGCTCGGTGCGCAGAGCCGTTGCCGTTGTCTGGTTTTTATCTTCCCATGTTTCAATAAACACAGGTTCACCGGCCGCATCTCGGATTTTATTTTTCATACCGTGAATTAAGTCCGCATGATCCAACCGCAACTGAATATCAGTCGGGCTACGGCCTTGGTTGAAGAACAGACCAGCCTGTATAATCGGCATATATACATTCAAATTATCAGCAGAATAAAGACCGCTGGCAAAAACGGCGGACACTTCGTAAGATTTAAAAACGGGTCGCGAACCGAATGGTGTCACCTTGAGCACAGGCGAATAAATCGTAATCCTGTCGCCAGCAGTAACGCCTAACCTATTGGCCAGATAAACCCCGATAACAATTTTATCGCCGCCGTTATGGCCTGTGCCAAACCCCTCTAAACTGCCCGCGACGAGTTTTTCACTGATCAGGGAGATTTGCGATAAATCTTCGGCGGAAATCCCTGTGACAAGAGCAGGTGCCGTTTGGTTACTTGCTTGCACAAATGTTTGCGTCTGGGAGAAAATGAAAGCATTCTCTACACCATCAATTTTTGATACTCGGTCGCGCAGTCCAATTATTTCAAGCGGTGTTGGATTGGCTGATGCCGAACCAACATACATGTGACCATCAAGACCAATGGTCATGTCAATCATTTGCGAACGAAACCCGTTCATAATCGACATAATACTAATCATGGCAAATATAGCCAGCATGATACAGGCGAATGACAGTACGGCGATCAGGCCGACACCGCCGTCTTTTTTCTTGGCTCCCAGATACCTGGCCGCAATTTTGCGCTCAAACTTTCCAAAGGCCGAAGCGCCGCGCGAAATATCTATTGTAGAAACTTCTCCGGGTCGTTTCATGAATTCACATCCGCGTATTGTGCCGTGATGAAAGCGGTAGCGGCCTCGGGTGATTGTTGTTGGCGCTCACCGGTCTTACGGTCTTTAATTTCGACCACACCGTCCTTAAGCCCGCGCGGGCCAACAACGATTTGGTAAGGCAGGCCAATCAAATCCATACGGGAAAACTTAACCCCACCACGGTCTGTTTTATCGTCGTAAAGCGGGTCAACTCCGGCAGCACTGAGCTTGGCATACAAATCTTCGCAAACATTGTCGCATTCATCGTCGCCAACCCGCAGATTGAGTATACCGACCCCAAATGGTGTTACGGATTTTGGCCAGATAATACCGGCATCATCATGACTGGCTTCTATAATGCCGCCAACGAGACGCGACACACCAACCCCGTAAGACCCCATCTGCGCGAAATGTTCTTTGCCGTCTGGGCCCATGACTTTGGCGCCCATGGCTTTGGAGTATTTATCGCCGAAACAGAAAATATGTCCGACCTCGATACCTCTTGCTGAAAGGCGTTTACCGCGCGGCACCTCGGCCTCGAAGACGTCCGCATCGTGCATTTCGTCTGTACGCGCATAAAGCGATGTCCGCTCGTCAACCAATGTTTGTAAATCACTATCAAAGTTCACATCCAAACCCGGTGCGGGCATATCCACTAAATCTGCATGACAGAAAACTTCGCTCTCGCCCGTATCGGCGAGGATTAAAAATTCATGAGAAAGGTCGCCGCCGATCGGCCCAGTGTCTGCCCGCATGGGTACGGCCTTTAGGCCCATACGCGCAAAGGTATTCAGATAGGCAATGAACATTTTATTATAAGAAACAACTGCCGCGTCCATATCGATGTCGAATGAATAGGCATCTTTCATCAAAAACTCGCGCCCGCGCATGACGCCAAAACGTGGCCGGACTTCGTCCCTGAACTTCCACTGAATATGATACAAAAGCTGCGGCAATTCTTTGTAAGAACGCACAAATGTCCGAAACACATCGGTCAGCATTTCCTCATTGGTCGGGCCGTAGAGAAGCTCGCGACCGCCCCTGTCGGCGATGCGTAGCATTTCTTTGCCGTAATCGTCATAGCGATTACTTTCGCGCCATAACTCAGCCGGCTGAATGGTTGGCATCAGCATTTCAACGCAGCCGGCGCGGTTTTGTTCTTCGCGCACGATTTGCTCTATTTTCTTCATAACCTTAAAACCAAGCGGCAGCCAGGAATATATCCCGGCGGAGTGTTGCTTGATCATGCCCGCCCTGAGCATATAACGGTGCGAAGCGATTTCTGCACTGGCAGGTGTCTCTTTTAAGAGCGGTAAAAAATAGTTGGATAAGCGCATAATATTACTCTGTTTTTCCTATGCTTAAAGGAGGGCTAAGCGGGCGGCAAGCCTGCAATCGGTGTATGACTGAAAATTAAGCGTTTAAATTTCTCTCCAGTAAATCTCTATACATCCTTAGGAACGAAATCCGGGATAAACGGTATGCTATCGAGGGACACAAGCTCAAATTTTATCACACCAACAACAATCACCCAGACTATGGCCGCCAATATCGTGGTTTGTAATACTTTACGCTTCATACGAGCCTTCGTAGGCGCACCAGGCTCCGATCCGCGCACAACATTATTATCTTCATGTTGCCCGCGCACCCCCCAAGGTAACACCAAAAACAGGCACAACCACCAAAGGATGAAGTAAATAGCAATGGCAGTAACGATGGGCATGAGTATTCCTTAAGTCGTTTAAATCCTTTTAGACAAAACCGGCAATATGTCACGCTTTTGCTCCACTATTTTCCGCCGATAATTTCTTCCAGTTTTGCATACTCATCTTGGCGGTAACTTTCGATCAATATTGTAATTTCGTCGATACTGACATTCAGAGATTGTAAAACGATACCGCCAAGCTGTAGGCTCGATTCTGCTGCCTCGGAAACAACTTCATTGGCGCCGGATTGTTCCAGTTTACGCATGTCTTTGCGGTCGCGGGCGCGGACATATATTTGCAAATCAGGATATGCCTCCCGAAGGGCTTTTACGACTTGATTGGATGAAGCGGGGTTGTCAATGGTAATAACCGCCGCCTTTGTACGCTGTGCTCCTGCGGCGTTTAAGACTTGAACGCGGCTCGCATCACCAAAAAACACATTCAAGCCTTTTGCACGGCATTTGCGCACGCGATCCTGGTCAAGGTCAAGGGCAATATACGATATTTCAGCATCTGATAATATCTTGGCGACGGTCTGTCCAATTCGACCAAAACCTGCGATGAGGACTTGGTTTTTTACATTATCAGCACCGACCTTGAAACTTTCCTCATTTTTACCAAAACCACGCGCAAATTTTTTGCCAAGATAAAACATGCCAGGAGTGGCAACCATGCTGAGTGCAATAACGGCTATCAATATTTGCGCTATGTGTTGCGGGATTAGTCCCAGAGCCAGCGCCGCTCCAAATATAACAAAGCCGAACTCTCCCCCCTGTGATAAGGCAAGTCCAGTCCGAAACGAAGTCGGTAATGCTATGCCCACCAGTCGACCAAGCAGTGTGGTTATTACGGATTTCCCCAGCATCAATCCGACGACCAAAACAACAATTAATCCCAAATTTTCTGCAATAAATCCAATATCAATGAACATGCCAATAGTCATGAAAAACAGGCCAAGCAAGATGCCTCTAAATGGTCTTATATCGGCATCGATCTGGTGACGATATTCGGTTTCTGCAAGCAATAAACCGGCCAAAAGCGCACCAAGTTCCATGGAGAGTCCAGCAATGGACATAATCCATGCCATGCCAAGAACCGTCAATAATGTGGTCGAAACAAACAATTCAGAGCTGCGGGTTCTGGCAATCATCTGATATACTGGCTTGAGCAAATATCGCCCAATACTGACAACAAGAAGCAAAGCCGCCGCCCCTTTTAAGGTCGCCATGCCTAACGTTTCCATCAAGGAAGCTCCGGGTGCGCCCACTAAGGTTACAAATATCAAAAGCGGTACAACGGCTAAATCTTGTAACAATAAAATGGAAAAAGTCGTGAGGCCGAACTGCGTAGCCCGCTCGCTCCGTTCTTCCAGCAATTGCAAAACAAATGCGGTTGACGACAAAGCCAGGCCGCCGCCAATAATAACGGCCGCGTAAACACCCAAACCTATATAATAAACCACCAGCCCTATGAAAAAGCCGGTGATTAGAACTTGCAATGAGCCCAGTCCAAACACCTTACTGCCGAGCGAACGCAGTCGCCGAAAGGAAAGTTCCAACCCGATCATAAACAGTAAAAACACAACCCCGAAATGAGCAAGGGTTTCAGCCGCTTTGGTATCACCAATGAGCGCAAAGCCGTAAGGGCCGATCAGACCGCCAGCCGCTAGATACCCAAGTACCGGGCTCAGTTTGAAGCGTTGGAATACGGGCACAATAATGATCATTGCAGCCAGGAAAATTAACACATCAACAAGATATTCAGACTGGTACAAAAATAGACCTTTCGAATTTTCAAATCTTACAAAGCAAGTAATTATGACAAAATGTCGCAAGCTCCGTGCATTGAATATGGCACTCTAATACCAATGTATATCACTAGATATCAAAAACTAATAGAGGCTTTAACCCCGAAACAGACGGCATCAGTTTTAATAGAGAGGACATCATAATGCAGCGGTTTAAAAATATTCTTTATGTGATGAATAATAATGATGGAATATCCATAAAACGAGCTGGTGAGCTTGCTGTTCGCAATAATGCAAAATTAACATTACTGGACATTGTTGAAGTAATTCCTTCCTGGGCTGGTGATCGTAGCGACCGGCTGAAATGGGAAAAAATCCAACAATTAGACATTAAAGCCCGCACCAAACGTTTAGCATCAATAGCCATGCCATACCGCGACAAAATCGCTATTGAAACTAAAGTCCTGGTGGGCAAGAAATTCCTCGAAACCATTCGTCAAGTCTTGAAATATAAGCACGATTTGGTCATGAAAGACACATCAATCAGCCAAGGCTTAATGTCGCGTGTCTTTACCACCGGCGACATGCATCTTTTACGCAAATGCCCCTGTCCGGTTTTGTTGACAAAACATGATAACCAAAGTGATTTCAGCAATATTCTGGCAGCTGTAGATTTTGATGATCTCAACGATCTGGACGGTCCGAGCGCCAACAACTCGCTCAACACGCAAATAATGGATATGTCCATTTCCCTCGCCAATACTGGAAACTGTAATCTGGATTTTATTCATGTCTACCAGGTTATTGGCGAAGGCGTATTGTATAGTGGACGCTCAGGAATGTCTGATTATGAAGTTGCCACCTATATGGAGGATATGCGCAGAGATCACAAAAGTGTTGTCACAAAATTATTGAGCCGAGCGAAAAAAAGATTGGGTGAGAAACTTTTTGATTCGGTTAATATCAAACTGCATATTGTCAAAGGCAATCCGAAAATAAAAATCCCTGAAAAGGCACAGCAATTACACACAGATTTAATCGTTATGGGAACCGTTGCCAGAACAGGTATTCCGGGTTTTTTTATCGGAAATACCGCAGAAACCATCCTCAATAATATTAACTGTTCTGTACTGGCTCTAAAACCAGAAGGGTTCATTAGCCCAGTGACCGTTGCGTAAGTAATATTGCGCTTCATGCGAGTCTTTGAAGGCGCATCTGGCTCTGACCCGCGCACTACGCCGAGTGACAGCAAAAACGAGCCTAACACAAAAAGATGATGTAATTGGCACGTGCTCAAACGGCGAGCATCTGGATTTGATATTTTCAATTCCAAAAGCTAATATTTATGAGAGATATTTAAGCAAATACATACCTTAAGAAAATGCAGACAGGGCCAAATTCAACTGGACGGTATCAAGCATGAAAACAGTAAAACTACCTTTACTGCGCGACCGCAAAAACCCGCCGCGTTTCATCATGCGAATATGGTGTTTAAGAGCCGATGCAGGCATGCCTGTCCGTTCTGCCAAATCGCCAAAAGTAAGGCCGTTTTTTCCCGCGAGCTGCATTTCCTGAACAATAGCAATCCGGCGGTGATGCCCAAGCGCATCGAATACATTCGCCAATTGTTGTCTGTGCTTAAGCGTAGCATTTTTCATACTCGGACCCTAATCATCTTAACATTTCCACTCAACATTCAAGCATAATTTTCCACAACACCACCAACAAATGAGGCTCCATGATACTTTACTAAACTAGTTTTCTAGTTTAGTAAAGTATCATCCCAATAGAGTTTGTCATAGGAGTTTATCAGCAGTGTTTGCTGTATCTGACGGCCACGGAATAATCCTCCGTGCTGGCATGAAATCCCCTATTAAATTTTCTGTAAATTGTTAATTTTTCATGCACATGGTCATGGCAATGGCATTAGTTATAGAGAGTAACTGATGGACTTTTACTTTTTTAAAAACCTCTGCTAAAATCTAGCTTCTAGGAGTTTCCATTAGCTCTATCAGAGTGCCCGTGAAATCTTTGGGATGGATAAAAATTACCGGGGTGCCGTGGGCGCCGATACGGGGTTCGTTCAGGACAGTTGCGCCTTTTTTCTCCATATGGGCTTTGGCCTCATAGATATCCTCGACCTCAAAACAGACATGGTGTTGTGCGCCTTTGGGATGTTTTTTAAGGAAGTTTTCTATGGGAGAGTTTAGGCCGTAAGGCTCGATAAGTTCTATCTGGCCAGTTGGGAGATTGACGAACGTAAACCGCACACCTTGCGCGGCCAAGGCACGCGGGCGGGTGATATCTTTGATGCCGAATAATTTGCGGTACGGCACAACCGCGTCTTTAATAGACGGAACGGCAATACCGACGTGATTAAGCGGGCCAATAATGCTTTTGGTCATGTTTTTATTCATACTAAACCTTTATAGCTATGGTTTCTATCAGTGCCCGTTTACCAGTTTTATTACGCACCCAGCGGCGGACACGCGCAGTGACCTTAGCTTCAATTATATCTTCATCCGTGCGGTCACTTTTGCGTATGGCATGAAAAGCGTCCTCGGCGCAATCGGCCACATTGTCGAGCATTTTGTTGATGAGCTCGCAGTCTTCGCCTTCAGGAAAACCGGCGATGCGCACATCAGGGCCGCCGATCAAACTTCCCTTATGGTTTATCACCAGACTAGTGCTGATATGCCCCGCATAGGCCATTTTCTTACGCTCGCGCAAGGAGTGGTCATCAGCACTAATAATCTCGCCGCAGTCTTCATGTAGGCGGCCATTTGGCACAATATCAATAATCTTTGCACCCTTATCTGATAGCAAGATCAACTCGCCGTTATGCGGGGCGAGCGTATGCTTTATTTGCAAAGATTTCGCCAGTTTGGCGTGGGCCAGTAAATGTCTGCGCTCCCCGTGCACCGGAATGGCAATATGGGGGCGCGCCCACGCATACATGTCCTTAAGTTCGTCCTGGCAAGGATGACCGGAAACATGGATATTGCGGTCTTTCTCGGTGACGATTTCTATGCCCTGATCTGCCAATGAGTTTTGCAAGGCGAAAATACCTTTCTCGTTGCCCGGTATGATTTTGGACGAAAATATCACCACATCACCATGTCCGAACTTGACGCTGCGGTGTGAGCCATTAGCAATACGGGTTAAAGCGGCCCGCGGTTCGCCTTGTGAACCCGTACAAAGATACAGCACATGTTCGCCTGGCATGCTCTGGGCTTCTTCTTCGGAAACCAAATTGTTGATGTTTTTTAGTAGCCCCACAGCTTTAGCGGCTTCAACCATGCGGTGCATAGAGCGACCGATCAGGTTGACGGAACGGCCGTTTTCTCCAGCCGCTATCATCACGCTTTCAAGGCGCGCAACATTAGAAGCAAAACTTGCCACAGCGATGCCGCGCCCTTCATATTCACTGATAACCTTAGTCAATTCACCCCGCACACCCGCTTCGGAACCTGACACACCTGGTGAAAACACATTGGTGCTGTCACAGACCATAGCCAACACACCTTCGTCGCCGACAGCCCGCAAGGCCTCTATATCAACCCCCTCGCCTATTTGTGGCTCTGGATCTATCTTCCAATCGCCCGTATGCAAGATAAGCCCTGCGGGCGTTCGGATAACCAAAGCATTTGGCTCGGGGATAGAATGGGTCAATGTGATAAGCTCAATATCAAACGGGCCAAGCGCGAACCGCCCTCTGAGCGGAATTTCGTGTAGCGGCACCTCGCCGAGCAATCCCGCTTCGGACAACCGGCCTTCGGTTAGAAACATAGTAAAGGGTGTCGCATAAACAGGCACACGAATACGCGTCCACAAACGCGCGAGCGCACCCATATGATCTTCGTGGGCGTGGGTTAAAATAATGCCCAAAATGTCTTTGCGTATCTGGTACAAATACTCGATATCCGGCATGATGATGTCGATCCCCGGCGTCTCGGCATTGCCAAATGTGACCCCGATATCAACGATAATCCATTTGCGTTTATGGGCTGGCCCGAACCCATATAGGTTCAAATTCATCCCAATTTCCCCACACCCCCCAAGTGGTAGAAACACCAGTTCGTCCTTAGCCTTAGCCGCTTTTTGTGCCATTATGTTCTTTCTTCTTAGGCGGAGTTTCTCTGCCAAATGATCATCAACCCGTCGATGGTTAAATGCGAATCGTAAGCGTCTATACGCGTAGATGCACCTTCGAACAAGGACGCGACACCGCCCGTACCTATTACGGTAAACTTACGGTTATCTTCGGCTTGAATGCGCTCTATCAGTCCGTCAATCAGTCCGATATAACCCCAGAAAATGCCTGATTGCATGGCTTCCACCGTATTTCGGCCAATGACATTGTCCGGTTTTTTAATGGCTACACGTGGTAATTTGGCGGCTGCATCATGTAAGGCACGCAAGGATAAATTGATACCGGGCGCGATAATACCGCCTTCAAAATCACCGTTCTCGCAAATAATATCAAAAGTTGTCGCCGTACCGGAATCCACTAAAATCAACGGGCCTTCATACTTCGCGTGGGCACCAACGGCATTGACGAGCCTGTCCGCGCCAACTTCTTTGGGATTGGCAAGGGTCACCTTCGCCCCCAGTTCAACCCCGGGTTCACCGACTATCATAGGCTCCACATCCAGATGTCTTCGCGCCAGATTGCGCATGTGGAACAAAGATTGTGGCACCACGGTAGAAATAATACAGCCGTCAATATCCGAAAACTTCAAGCCCTGCATCATCATAAGATGATAAAGCCACACAGAATACTCATCTGCCGTGCGCCCATCATTGGTTTCGATGCGCCACTCTACGGCCCATTTTTCACCGTCGTGTATGGCGAATAAAGTGTTGGTATTACCTGCATCTATAACCAGTAACATAGTTATATCGCTCGCGGCAGTGCGCAAGAACGCACGCCTACGCGGGTGCGCGCCATGGGGCGCGACGGGTGGTCACCCTTGCCTCGCTGCCCTCGGTACATTTCTTTTTTCATTTCATTCCTTTTTATATTGCTCGCAGCAGTGCGCGAGAGCGCACGTCTCTGCGGTCACCTCCGCTCATCCCGGCGAAAGCCGGGAGCCTCGCTTTGCTCGGTACTTCTTAGTCACCTAGTCTTCCGCATTCATCTCTTTTGCACCAGTCATACAGTGTTCCTCACGAAAAGAAAACATCCCCCGCATGGATTTTTACGGTTTGTCCGCAATGCGTCTTTACCTCTAGCGCCCCGTCCTTATCCATCCCGATCGCTGTGCCATCAATCGTTTCATTGGGCAATCTTGCCGTGACCGGCCCGCCCATGCCTTGTGCGTTTTTTAACCAGGCAGTACGCAGTGGTTCAAAACCATTTCTGTTATAAGTCTCCAGCCAAAACTCGAACCTTTCAAAGAGCTTCTTTTTAACATCAGGCAAATATGGATGTTGTTTTAACGGCGTATCAGCCGTTAAACAAATCGCGGGGAATTCTGTATTATCAGGTGCTGAGACAATATTGATACCTATTCCAACGGCCACCCATATTTGATCATTAGTTGTGCCGCTTTCGAGGAGTATCCCCGATATTTTTGCACCACCCAATAACACATCATTCGGCCATTTTATCTTGGTGTCAGCATCAGGGCGAAAATAGGATACGGTTTCGTGTACCGCCAAAGCGGCGGCAAAACTTAACTGCGCTGCGGATGCAGGTGTTCCATTATGCGGAAATAATCCGGTGCAGAACAAATTACCGGTTTTGGAAACCCATTCCCGGCCGCGCCTGCCCTTGCCGCCCGATTGGCGTTTTGCCGTTATCCACAGCGGGCCAAAATCGCCGTTTTCAGCCATGCGCCTAGCTTCGAGATTAGTGGAGTCTATCTCGTCAAATTCGAGGAGGCGCACTTAAAACAAGCTACTAGCCGCAGCTTCAATGAGTGCACGTGTTGGCGCCGCTACAAATGGTAACAACAAAACCGGAAACAGCAAGAGTGCCGAAAACGAGCTTAATACCGACAATGAACGCGGTGCTTTGACAAATTCATGGGCTTGGTCGTCAAACCAGATCGTTTTTATAATACGCAAATAATAAAACGCACCAATAACCGAGCTGAGAAGCGCGATGACAACTAACCATGTCAAACCAGAGTTAAACGCCGGCGCAAAGGCAAACCATTTCCCAAAGAAACCCATGAAGAACGGGATACCCGCCAGTGAAAACATCAATGTGGTCAATATCAAGCTAAGCGGTAAATTGGATTTAGAAAGTCCGCCGAGGTCCGAAATGCCTTCAAGTGCGCCTTCGCGTGTCCGCATTTGTAAAATTGCTGCAAATGTACCAACAATAGTCACAAGATATATCGACATAAAAATCAACATGCCAGAGACACCAGCAACGCCAGCCGCCGCACCAACACTTGCCAAAGCCACAAGAGCATAGCCCATATTAGCAATGGAGGAATATGCCAGTAACCTTTTAATATTGGTTTGGGTCAGTGCCCCAAAGGCACCGACAACCATAGACATCACGGCCAATACAATGATCACTTGCTGCCAAGTATGCTGTGCCTCCCCAAACGGACCCGTAATCAAGCGCGCAATCAGAGCCAATGCAGCCAATTTTGGGGCGCCTGCTAAAAAGCCTGTGACGGGCGTCGGTGCACCCTCATAGACGTCCGGTGTCCACATATGGAACGGAGCGGCAGATATTTTAAACGCCAGCCCAGCCAAGATAAACACGAGGCCGGCAACAACACCTGCGCTCATAGTGTCTTGGCCGCTTAGGACGGCACCGATTTCGGTAAATGATAACGTGCCTGTAAACCCGTAAATTAGCGACATACCGTAGAGAAGCATGCCTGACGACAATGCGCCCAGTACAAAATATTTAAGCCCCGCTTCAGAAGCCCTTAAACTATCGCGGTTAAATGTTGCCATCACATAAAGAGCCAAGGCCTGCATTTCCAAGCCTATATACATGGTCAATAAATTACCGCTTGAGACCATGATACCCATGCCGAGTACGGCGAATATCATAAGTATGGAATACTCATACTGATCCAAATTTTCCCGCTTAAACCAGTCGCGTGAAAACCATAGAGTTGCAGCAGCAGTCACACCGATAAGGGCTTTGACATATTGGCTGAAATCATCGGAAATAAAGGCACCATTAAATGCAGACCCGTGACCGTTAATAATGAAACCTGAAAAGGCAAAAATTAACAATACGGCGATACTGGCATAGCGGACAATCGAGGCACCGTGTTTGCGGGCAAAAACGCCAATCAACAGAAGTTCCCCGATACACAGAGCTAAAACGATTTCTCCGGTCAGGAATGATAATTGTCCAAATGAAAATTCGTACACGGCTTAACCTCCAGCCAGTTTTGCGTTTACGCCAGCCAATAATGCATCAACGGAAACGGCTGTAATATCTGTAATCAGCGATGGATATACACCGAGAAGAATTGTCATAACGACGAGTGGAGCCATGATGATAATTTCACGAGCTGTCATATCCTGCATGCCTTCAAGTTTCTCGTTATTAACTTCGCCGAAAATCACTTCACGGTAGAGATGAAGCGCATAAACCGCTGACAATACCATGCCAAATGCAGCACCGAAAGCTATCCAAGGATTAACTTGGTAGGCACCGATCATGGTCAAAATTTCCCCGACAAAACCGGACGTACCCGGCAAGCCGACATTTGCCATGGTAAACAGCATAAACACAGCCGCATACATCGGCATGTATTTAACTATACCGCCGTAAAAAGCAATTTCGCGGGTGTGCATACGCTCGTAAATAATCCCGACCGCAAAGAACAACGCGCCGGAAACAATACCGTGGGAAATCATTTGGAATATAGCGCCCTGCATGCCTTGCATATTAAGGGCGAAAATACCCATTGTTACAAAACCCATATGGGCAACCGAAGAATAAGCGATCAGTTTTTTCATATCGGTTTGGCGGTAGGCCACCAGCGAGGTGTAGATAATTCCGATAATACTGAGCCAGAATATTAAGGGTGCAAAATACAGTGAAGCGTCCGGGAACATCGGGATAGAGAACCGCAGAAACCCGTATCCGCCCAGTTTCAACAAGATACCGGCTAGAATAACCGAGCCAGCCGTTGGTGCCTGAACGTGCGCATCAGGAAGCCATGTATGGACTGGCCACATGGGCATTTTCACCGCGAAAGAGGCAAAGAATGCCAGCCATAACCATGTTTGCGCCCCTGCCGGAATATCCAGTTTTGCCAACTCCGCAATATTGGTTGTCCCATTACCCGCGCCCAAAACCTGGCCGGAATAATAATAAAGCCACAACATCGCCGCCAACATCAATACCGACCCCAATAATGTGTAGAGGAAGAATTTATAAGCCGCATAGACTTTGTCCTTGCCGCCCCAAACGCCAATAATAATAAACATTGGCAGGAGGACACCTTCGAAAAATACATAGAACAACACCATGTCCAGTGCACAAAACACACCGATCATCAAGGTTTCCAAAATCAGGAACGCGACCATATATTCAAGCATGCGGGATTTTACCGACTTAGCGCTAGAAATAATACACAATGGCGTCAAGAAGGCGGTCAGCAGAATAAACAACACCGAAATTCCGTCCACGCCCATACGGTATTTGATACCGCCGCCGAGCCAAGCAAACTCTTCGACAAATTGATACTCCGCGGTCGTATTATCAAACCCGATGACCAGTAATAATGTCAGTCCGAGCACTGCCAATGTTGTGACCAGAGCGACACGCGGAGCATTTTTCTCAATTTGAATTTTGCCCTCTGGACGCGCCAGACGAGACATCATCATTAAAAACACTGCGGCAAATGCAGGAATGAATGTGATTATTGATAAAATAGGAACACCTTGAAACATGACTTACCCCGCCGCTTTCATGGAGACAAAAGCCACGAGCCCCGCCACACCTAATAACATTACAAAGGCATAGTGGTATAAATAACCACTTTGGAGTTTGGACAATTTCTTACCGACGGCTAAAGACGCCGCAGCAAAGCCGTTCGGCCCAAACCCGTCAATGACTTTAATGTCACCAATCTTCCAGAAAATATCCCCTAGCTTACGCGCACCGCGAATAATCGTTGCTTCGTAAAGTTCGTCTATATACCATTTGTTGAGTAGGAATTTGTAGAAAATCCCGCCGCCGCCATTGGCACCTCCTGCGATACGTTTTTCTGTTCCGTTGTCTCGGATATACATAACCCAAGCCAAAATAAAACCGAGCACAGTAACAAAGACCGGTGCCCATAAAACCCAGGCTGGGAATTTATGTTTACCGTGTACTTCGGGTAAAGCTTGTCCCCAAAAACCGGTATCCTTATAGAGCATGAACTGATCATAAAAAATCATGCCAGCCAGCACGGAGCCTACGCCCAATATCATCAGCGGTATCACCATATTCATCGGGCTTTCGTGGGTGTGTTTGAGTGTTTCGGGGTCACCGCGAAACTTGCCGTGAAAAGTCATAAATATCAAACGCCATGAATAGAAAGACGTCATGCCCGCCGCAATAAGTCCTGCCCAAAATGCAAAGACTGCGGGTGCGTTATGCCCCCCCACTCCGGCAGCGTAAGCGGCCTCGATAATAGCATCTTTGGAATAAAAGCCGGCAAAACCACCCACACCTGGAATACCCACACCAGTGAGTGCCAATGTGCCAATGATCATTAAAATATATGTCACTGGAACGAATTTATAAATCCCGCCCATTTTACGCATATCCTGTTCGTGGTGCAGGGCCACGATGACCGAACCTGCGCACAAGAACAGCAGTGCCTTAAAGAAAGCATGGGTGAACAGATGAAACATAGCCGTATCATATGCACCTAGCCCGGCAGCAAAAAACATATAGCCAAGCTGGCTACAGGTCGAAAATGCAATAACCCGTTTTATGTCGTTTTGGACTAGGCCAATAGACGCGGCGAAAATTGCTGTAAAAGCACCAATAATAGTGACAAAGCCCGAAACAACGGGCGCTGCTTCATATATGGGCGCGGCGCGGCAAACAAGGAATACACCTGCAGTTACCATAGTCGCGGCGTGGATAAGCGCAGACACAGGGGTCGGGCCTTCCATAGCATCGGGCAACCAGACGTGCAAAATAAATTGGGCCGACTTACCCATGGCGCCGATGAATAAAAGCCCTGCGATCAATTCAATTGCGCCAAATTTCATACCGAGAAACGGTACGACCAAATCTTTTTTCTCGGCCACTTGCGCAAAAACTTCGTCGAAATTGACTGAACCAAAAACCAGATAGATCGCCATAATCCCCAGCGCCAGCCCGACATCACCAACCCTATTGGTAACAAAAGCTTTGATAGCGGCGGCGTTGGCAGAGGGTTTTTTATACCAAAACCCGATGAGCAAATAAGAGGCAACCCCCACACCTTCCCAGCCAAAGAACATCTGGACGAAGTTATTCGACGTAACCAACACTAACATGGCAAATGTAAAATATGATAGATAAGAGAAGAACCGCGCCTTGCCCGGATCGTCCTTCATATAGCCCCATGAATATACATGCACGAGCGCCGAAACAGTCGTTACAACCACCAACATTATTGCTGTCAAAGTATCGATTTTTAAGGCCCAATTGGCCTTGAAATCACCTACATCCATCCAGCGAAACAGGTTTATTTCCGCCGTCTCACCACCGTAGCCGACCTGGATAAAGGCAAACCACGACAGCACAGCAGAAAGTAGCAAGAGTGCAGTGGTCACGGTTTGCGCGAGTGTATCGCCTATGCGCCGCCCGAGCAGTCCTGCAATGAGCGCTCCGATCAGCGGGGCAAATAGGATAATTTTATAGAGCATTTGTGTTCCTAACCCTTCATCAGATTGATATCTTCAACGGCGATATTGCCGCGATTGCGAAAATACACCACTAAAATAGCCAGCCCGATGGCGGCTTCGGCGGCGGCAACCGTCAAAATAAACATGGCAAATACCTGCCCGGCGATATCGCCAGAATGGGCCGAGAATGCGACGAAATTGATATTCACGGCAAGCAGGATCAACTCGATACACATTAAAATAATTATGACGTTCTTGCGGTTGATAAAAATGCCGAACACACCAATGGTGAACAATAGAGCCGCAACGACCAAGTAATGAGCCAAACCAATTTCAAGTCCTAATGTCATGATCCCAATCCCTCTCCCGGCTTAATATCGACAAGTTCGACGCCGCCTTCGCGGGTACGGGCGATCTGTGCCGATACGTCTTGTTTCTTGACGCCTTCTCTTTTGCGTAAGGTCAACACAATGGCCCCGACCATAGCCAACAACAAAATCAAACCTACGGCTTCAAAGAAGAAGGCGTATTGCGTATACAAAACATTGCCGAGAGCTTCGATATTTGATATGCCGTCCGGTGCGTATTTCACACCCGTATCTACCGTAGGTCCAGGATCAACCAAAGACGCTGCGCCGACTAAAATCATCTCGGCCAGCAGCACACAAGCCACCACGCCACCAATGGGCAAATACTGTAAAAAACCTTGCTTCATTTCAACGAAATCTACGTCCAGCATCATCACCACAAATAAGAACAATACTGCGACCGCACCCACATAAACCATTATCAGCAACAGCGCCAAAAACTCAGCTCCCAGCAATACGAAAAGACCTGCTGCCGAGAAAAATGTAGTGATTAAATACATCACAGAATGCACTGGATTACGTGCCGCTATCACCATAAAGGCTGCAGCCACGGCAATTGCCGAAAGCACATAAAAGGTTATAGCCGGAAGCATTTCTACAAAATTATCCATCTTTCATCTCCCCCTATCTATAGGGTGCATCCTTTTTCAAATTAAGTGCAATCGCTTGCTCCCAACGGTCTCCATTGGCGAGCAGACGCTCTTTATCGTAAAATAATTCTTCGCGGGTTTCTGTGGCAAATTCAAAATTCGGACCTTCAACAATTGCGTCAACCGGACAGGCTTCTTGGCACAAACCACAGTAAATACATTTAGTCATATCAATATCGTATCGCGTGGTACGGCGCGACCCGTCCGCACGTGGTTCGGCCTCAATAGTAATGGCCTGCGCCGGGCAAATCGCTTCACATAATTTACAGGCAATACAGCGTTCTTCGCCGTTGGGATAACGGCGCAAGGCATGTTCACCGCGAAAACGCGGGCTTAGCGGGCCTTTTTCAAACGGGTAGTTGATCGTGGCTTTCTCGCTAAAGAAATATTTCATAGCCAAGAAATAGGCTTTGATAAATTCTAGAAACAAGGCACCTTTGATGAATTGCCTAATGCGTATTACGGTACGGTTCAACATCTAGCCGCTCCCTACAAGTCGGCCAAACAACATCACATATGTCGAGACCAAAAACACGGCAACCAAAGCCGACGGTAAGAATATTTTCCAGCCAAGGCGCATCAGCTGGTCATAGCGGTAACGCGGCACCATTGCTTTGGCCATAGAGATAAAATAAAATATCACTACGACTTTGGCTGCAAACCAAAAGAACGGTGGAATTTGCGGCAGGAATGATAATTTCCAGTCAATTGGTGCATGCCATCCACCCAAAAACATCACCGTCATCATAGCGCACATCAGCACTATATTGAGGTATTCCGCTATCATGAACAACAAATATGCCGTGGAGGAATACTCAACCTGATAACCTGCAACCAGTTCACTTTCTGCTTCAGGCAGGTCGAACGGCGGACGGTTGGTCTCGGCCAGGGCCGAAATAAAGAACAGCACAAACATGTAAAACATCACGGGCAAAAGTAGCAAAGACTTCGGATTGCTAAAGTCCATTAAAGAGATATGCCAGTGCCAGAAACCACCCGCTTGCGCTTCGACAATCGTTGTCAAATTCAAAGAGCCAACCAATAAAAGCACGGTAATTAAAATAAACCCGATAGAAACTTCATAGGAGACCATTTGCGCAGCCGAACGCAACGAGCCTAAGAACGGGTATTTAGAGTTAGACGCCCAACCACCAATAATAATACCGTAAACCCCGAGCGAGGAAATCGCCAAAATATATAAGACACCAAGGTTGAGATTGGCAATCACCCATCCCGGTGCAGCAGGCATGACCGCCCAGGCGCCAAATGCAATGACCAGGCTGATAATTGGTGCAAGAATAAACAGAACCTTATCAGCACCAGCGGGAATAATCAGTTCTTTAAACACGAATTTAAGGAAGTCGGCAAAGGATTGCAGCAAGCCCCAAGGCCCAACCACATTGGGCCCGCGCCGCATTTGTACGGCCGCCCAAATTTTACGGTCAGCCAAGAGCAAAAACGCCAATGCGACAAGCAGTACCACGACAAACAAGATGATCTGCACCATCTTCCACAATAGCCAAGGCCACTCCATGCCGAATAAGGTAAGGTTAAATAATTGCATCATTCTGCTGCCTCACTCATTGGTGCACATTCCGTAGAACATTGGGCCATCACTTGGCTAGCCCGCGCTATAGGGTTGGTGAAGTAGAAATCGCCTATGCTAGATTTAAGGGGTGCTTTCAGTGGCTTACCCGTTTTTCCTAATTTGGCTGGCGCAAAGTCCGCCGCCCCTTCCGCGCCCGGGGCGTGGTTCAAGCCAGAAAATGTCGGATGGTCTGTGAGTAGTTTTAGCCGCAAACTTTCCAAATCATCATAGGGCAATGTCCGCCCGCAACGCTCGGACAGTGCGCGCACAATTTTCCAATCGGTCTTGGCATCACCCTTAGGCGGCACGCTCGCACGGCCCATTTGGACGCGGCCTTCGGTATTGACCCACAGCGCGTCTTTTTCGGTGTAAGCCACGCCCGGTAAAATTACATCGGCGCGGTGTGCACCACGGTCTCCGTGGCTCCCTTGGTAAATTACAAAGGCCTTACCAAACAGATCTTCGTTTATTTCGTCGCAGCCAAGGTTATAAATGGTCTTGACGGAACCGTCTTTGGCACCCGCCAAAATTCCGGTCAAATCGCGTCCACCTTTACCGGGCACAAAACCCATATCCAGACCAGCAACTCGCGCGGCGGCTGTGTGCAAAACGTTCCAGCCGTTCCACTCTTCACCTACCATACCAAATTTATCAGCAATCTTGCCGCATAAACGCATGATTTTTGCGCCGTCTTTGCGGGTCAGCGCGCCCTGCCCGATCAAAATCATCGGGTTTTTCGCAGACTTAAGTTTGCGGGCAAACCCTTTTGTAGATTTAAGCAATGCCTCCAAGGCATCTACGGTATTGCCCAAATGATCATAGCTATAGGTCAGATCATAAGGCACACCGACCATAGCGATATCCAAATCACCGTGTATCCATGTCTTGCGGATACGGGCATTGACCAGCGGGGCTTCACGGCGCACATCAGAGCCAACAATCAACAGCGCATCCGCCTGTTCAATACCGGCAATCGTCGTATTCATCAAATATTCTTGGCGGGGCCCCTTTGACCCCAAACAGCCGAGCGGCGCACCATCTTGACGGCAATCAATGTTTTTCACCCCGAGAGCATCCATCAAATCTTTCAAAGTTTTCATGGATTCCGTACAGGCCAAATCCCCTGCAATCGCAGCAACACTTTCCGGGTCACCACTCAGGTTCTTGGCGACAACACCCAGTGCCTCATCCCAAGATGTAGCTACCAGCTTACCATTTTTGCGCACATAAGGCTTGTCCAAACGTTGACGGCCAAGACCGTCCCAGATGAAACGTGATTTATCAGAAATCCATTCTTCGTTAACGGCGTCGTTAATCACTGGAACAATCCGCAACACCCGCCCGCCGCGACTATCGACACGAATGTTCGAGCCGACCGCGTCCATTACGTCAATGGTTTGTGTAGGTTCCAACTCCCAAGGCCGCGCATTAAAGGCATAGGGCTTGGATGTCAGTGCACCGACAGGACACAGATCAATGATATTTCCGGACATTTCGGACGTTAAGGACTTTTCTAAATATGTAGTAATTTCAGCATCTTCACCCCGTGAAGCTAAACCTATTTCAGACACACCCGCAACTTCGGTGATAAACCGGACACAGCGCGTACATTGAATACAGCGCGTCATGACGGTGGCGACCAATGGACCCATATATTTATCGTCAACCGCGCGTTTATTGAGATCATAACGAGATGTATCGCGGCCATAGCCCATGGCTTGATCTTGCAAATCACACTCGCCGCCCTGGTCGCAAATCGGGCAATCCAAAGGATGGTTTATCAGCAAAAATTCCATGACGCCTTCACGGGCTTTTTTAACGGTCTCACTATCCGTGCGGATATTGGCACAAGATCCGTCGCGGTTCGGGCGCAAATCTTTAACCTGCAGCGCACATGATGCTTGCGGCTTAGGCGCGCCGACCCACTCGACCAAACACATGCGGCAATTGCCAGCAATGCTTAGCCGTTCATGATAACAAAAACGCGGTATCTCCGCACCGGCCTGCTCGCAAGCCTGCATCAAGGTATAATCACCCGGCACTTCAATCTCTTGCCCATCAATATTTACTTTTCTAAGGTCAGTCATGATTGCACCACACTACACCCCATACCCCGCTCATACCCGCGCAGGCGGGTATCCAGCCTCAAAGACAAAGTGGTGCACAGATATCGCACTAGACTCCCGCCTGCGCGGGAGTGAGCGGATTTGTTGGGTTGAATCACTGAGTTCGTCATTTACCTGCGTCTTTCAATACTTTAATTTCAGTTTTCAAATTCTCGACAATCTCTTGCCCATCAATACTTGCTTTGCGGTGATCAGTCATACCCTACTCCGCAGCCGCAACGAACACCGGCTTATTGGCCCGGTAATTATTGATGCGGTCTTCTATTTCGTGTCTGAAATGCCGGATTAGCCCTTGGATTGGCCAGGCGGCAGCATCACCGAGGGCGCAGATTGTGTGACCTTCAACCTGTTTGGAGACATCGAGCAGCATATCAATTTCGCGGGTTTCAGCTTCGCCCGTGACCATGCGTTCCATGACGCGCCACATCCAGCCCGTACCTTCGCGGCACGGCGTACATTGGCCGCAACTTTCGTGTTTGTAAAAATAGGAAAGCCGCGCAATCGCCGCCACAACATCGGTGGAATTGTCCATAACAATCATGCCTGCCGTGCCCAGACCAGATTTCACCGCCGATAGCGCATCAAAATCCATCAGCACATCGTCGCATATTTCGCGCGGCAAGAGCGGCACACTTGAGCCGCCCGGAATAACACATTTAAGATTATCCCAGCCGCCGCGCACCCCGCCTGCATATTCCTCAATCAAAGTTTTCATGGGAATAGATAATGCTTCTTCGACGTTACACGGCGCATTCACATGCCCAGAGATACAAAACACTTTGGTCCCCGCATTATTATCACGGCCAAAAGATTTAAACCAAGCCGCACCCCTGCGCAAAATCGTCGGGCCAACGGCAATGCTCTCGACATTGTTCACGGTCGTCGGACACCCATAAAGACCCGCATTGGCTGGAAACGGCGGCTTCAACCGTGGTTGGCCTTTTTTGCCTTCCAGGCTCTCCAATAGCGCGGTTTCCTCACCGCAAATATAAGCGCCCGCACCGTGGTGCATATAAATATCAAAATCAAAGCCAGACCCACATGCATTCTTGCCCACAAGACCCGCTGCATAGGCCTGATCAATAGCGGCCTGTAGACGGTTACGTTCCTGAATATATTCGCCGCGCACATAGATATAGCAAGCATGAGCCTGCATAGCAAATGACGCCACCAGCGCACCCTCGATCAGCAAATGCGGATCGTGGCGCAGCATTTCGCGGTCTTTACATGTGCCGGGCTCACTTTCGTCGGCATTGACCACAAGATAATGAGGGCGATTGGTAACTTCGCGCGGCATGAACGACCATTTAAGGCCGGTCGGAAAACCGGCACCGCCGCGCCCGCGCAAGCCCGACGCTTTCATATTGTCGATGATCCAGTCACGGCCTTGCTCGAGAATTTCTTTGGTACCAAGCCAAGCCCCGCGCTTCATGGCAGCTTCCAGCTTCCAATCCTGTAAGCCATACAGATTGGTGAAAATCCGGTCCTTATCTTGTAGAAGCTCAACCATGGTTACCCCCCAGCAAACAACTTACCCCCTCACCCGCTATCGCGCGCCTCTCCCCAAAGGAGAGGCTAAATATGCCTGAACTGCGACATGTCGCGAAAAGGACGAAAATAGACAAGCCAACGTCTCCTCTCCCATAGGGAGAGGAACAAGGTGAGGGGATGGGATGTTGATTATTAAGACCAACCATCACTTCGCCCCCGCTTTGACTTTACCAGTACCCGGCAATTTCTTCTTCTTTACTTTGTTATATAAACCCTTTGCGTTCAGGGTCGATGCACCAGTGATAGGCTCCGAGGTATGACGCTTGCTCTGCGGGCCGGCTGTAACCTTACGGCCGGCCGCGAGGTCATCGAGCAATTGCCCGAAATTTTCCGAATCCAAGTCTTCATAATAATCATCGCCCGCAGCGTTACTAATCTGCACCATAGGCGCATTGGCACACGCCCCAAGGCATTCGACCTCTATCCAGCTTAATTTACCGTCCGCACTGACCGTAGTCCCACCGTGCTTTTGTGGCCCGATTTTACTCTCACAGACTTTCTTCAAATCCCCCGCTCCGCGCAGCCAACACGGCGTTGTACCGCACAGTTGAATATGGTGCTCACCCACAGGCGCGAGATTGAACATGGTATAAAATGTCGCCACTTCGTAGACGCGAATATAGGACATTTCCAAGAGTTCAGCCACAGCTTCAAGCGCAGGTGCCGGTAACCAGCCATCCGCTTGCTTTTGCACAATCCAAAGCGCGGGAATGAGCGCGGAGCGTTGCCGGCCTTTTGGGTATTTTTTTACCCATTTAGCGATTTCTTTTTTAGACGCAGCCGAAAGCGTAAAACTCTCCGGCTGATCCTTAGCAAGTCTACGCGCACTCATGGTTTTTCTCCGAAAACTTTAACCATCTCATCTTTAATCATATAATTGGTCCCAAGCCCGCGTTCGGCGCACCATCTGCTCGCCGCGACAAATTTGCTTTTGGCACTGAGCAATGTGCGCTTACGACTGGTAAATTTCCGGTCTGATAATTTGGTGGACAGGCTGTGTTTATAGATATTATCGTCAACAGAAAATTCATGTTTGAAATAGGTGGCATTGGTGACAATACCTACGTCATTTCTATCATGCATGGTGATTTCACAGGTAAAACAGGCAACGCCAACCTCGCGCTTTGCGCAGGTCAATAGCCGTGAACTGGCGACAACGGCCGTTTGCGTAGGCGTTAGCGCCACGGCTTGGGCCTGTAAATCGGTATCGGTAACAGTCTTGTCACTGCACGCCGCTAAAATTGTACAAGCCGCCAATATGCCTACAAAAGCCGCACCTCTCATCGGTCAATCTCCCCGAACACAACGTCCAGCGTACCAATGATTGCGGCTATGTCGGCCAGCATATGACCTTTACTCAAATGATCCATGGCCGCCAAATGGGCAAAGCCCGGGGCACGTATCTTACATCTATAGGGCTTGTTGGAACCGTCAGAAACCAGATATACGCCGAACTCGCCCTTGGGGGCTTCGACGGCGGCATATGCTTCGCCAGCCGGGACTTTAAAACCCTCGGTATAGAGTTTGAAATGCTGGATCAGCGCTTCCATATCTTGCTTCATATCAGCGCGGCGCGGCGGGGTGACTTTGTGGTCTTCTGCCAACACTGGTTCACCATCTAGGGCGGGCAACATATCCAGACATTGCTCAATTATCTTGCAGCTCTCATACATTTCTTCCATGCGGCACAGGTAGCGGTCATAACAATCACCGTGTTTACCGACGGGTATTTTAAATTCGAGCTCGTCGTAAACCTCATAAGGCTGTGCCCGGCGCAAGTCCCAGGCCATGCCAGAGCCGCGCACCATGACGCCGCTAAAGCCCCAATCCAGGGCATCTTGCTGGGTTACCACGCCAATATCGGCATTGCGCTGCTTGAAAATTCTATTATCGGTCAGCAAGCCTTCAATATCGCGCATTTTTTGCGGGAACCCACTACACCAGTCGCGCATATCGTCGATCAAATCTTGCGGCATATCTTGGTGCACACCACCAACGCGGAAATAAGCAGCATGCAGACGAGAACCCGACACGCGCTCATAAAACACCATCAGTTTTTCGCGCTCTTCAAAGCCCCAAACAGGCGGGGTCAGCGCACCAACGTCCATAGCCTGGGTGGTGACATTGAGAATATGCGACAAGATACGGCCAACTTCTGACCAAAGCACCCTAAGGAATTGCGCACGGCGCGGCACTTCTACGCCCATCAGTTTTTCAATCGCCAAACAAAACGCATGTTCCTGGTTCATGGGCGCCACATAATCAAGCCGGTCAAAATACGGTATCGCCTGCATATAGGTCTTGTGCTCAATCAGTTTTTCCGTACCGCGGTGCAAAAGTCCAATATGCGGATCAACCCGCTCAACAATCTCACCCTCAAGTTCCAGCACAAGCCGGAGCACACCATGCGCCGCAGGATGCTGCGGCCCAAAATTGATGGTAAATTTACGGTCAGAGATTTGCTCTATTTCAGTCATCTGAGTTCTCCTCAGAATGTACATATTTCGCGCCTTCCCAAGGGCTCATGAAATCGAAATCTCTGAATTCTTGGGGTAGGTTTACGGCGTCATACACTACGGATTTGCGCTCCTCGTCATAGCGGCATTCTACAAAACCGCTTAACGGGAAATCTTTGCGTAGAGGATGCCCCTCGAAACCGTAATCGGTCAGCAGACGGCGCAAGTCTGGATGTTCATCAAAGGCGATACCGTACATATCAAAGGCTTCGCGCTCATACCAATTGGCTACAGGATAAACACCGATCATTGTATGGATAGGTGTGTCTGCGTCCGTGGTGATTTTAATACGGATACGCTGATTGAGCTGCATGGACAGTAAATGATAAACAAGCTCAAACCGGCGGTCACGGCCCGGATAATCGACGCCGCAAATATCGATCAGTGTGGTGAATTTACACACCGGGTCATCGCGCAAAAACGCGATAGTATCGACAATATCCTCACGCCGCGCATCCAGTGTCAACTCGCCTAAGGTAATGCTCGCGCCGTTTAAGGACGTACCAAGAGCGGCCAATATGTGGTCTTTTAAATCTTCCATACCTAGCGCTCTATATTACCTTCTCTGTGGATTTTCTTTTGTAATTGCAAAATCCCGTACACCAAAGCTTCCGCAGTTGGCGGGCAGCCCGGCACATATATATCGACCGGAACAATCCGGTCACAGCCGCGCACCACGGCGTATGAATAATGGTAATACCCGCCGCCGTTCGCACAGGACCCCATAGAGATCACATAGCGCGGGAACGGCATTTGATCGTAAACCTTACGCAAAGCCGGGGCCATCTTATTGGTCAAAGTTCCAGCCACAATCATCACATCGGATTGGCGCGGGGAAGCGCGCGGCGCAAAACCGAATCGCTCAATATCATAACGCGGCATGGCCGCTTGCATCATTTCGACAGCACAACAGGCCAGCCCAAATGTCATCCACATCAGCGAACCAGAACGCGCCCATGTAATCAGGCTATCGGCGGGCGCAACCAGGAAACCTTTATCGGCCAATTGCGCAGACAAACCATCGTAAAATGCATCATGGGTTTTCGGATTATAAGTCGGGGTTTCATTCATGATAATCTTTGACATAATTTATTCCCAATCAAGGGCCCCCTTCTTCCACGCATAAGCAAGGCCGACGCCGAGCTCGAACAGGAATATCATCACCACACTCCACCCATAAATGCCGATTTTATCCAAGGATACTGCCCAAGGAAACAAGAACGCCACCTCAAGATCAAAGATAATAAACAAAATTGCCACCAGATAAAACCGCACATCAAACTTCATGCGGCTATCGTCAAATGCGTTAAAGCCGCACTCATATGTGGACACTTTTTCCGCGTCCGGGCTAGCGGGCGCAAATACCTTGGCCATCAGCAAAAATGCCAGAGAAATCACCAAACCAATGGTTAATAGAATGATTGCGGGCAGATATTCCAAAAGATACGCAGAATATGTCTCGGGAGTTGAAGAATAGACGATTTGTAGAGCAATATTCATGCCGCAAATTTCACCATTTTAGTGCACAGAAATAGGACTCACGCCCCCAGCGTTATTTTCGCTAGCAAACTAAGCTTGGACGCCAACAATTGCAATGCGTTATTTTGCCCAATTGACAGATTATTTTTCCGGTTTTGATCACAAGTTCTTCAAACCGAGAATCATTGCGTAATTAACGCCAACCACTCATCTTCGCTCAGCACGGTTACGCCGAGGGCTTCCGCCTTTTTCAATTTTGAGCCCGCGCCCGGGCCAGCGACCAGATAATCGGTTTTACCCGATACGCTGCCGGAAACCTTTGCACCGAGGCTCTGGGCTTTGGCTTTGGCTTCATCGCGGGACATAAGCTCTAGTTTTCCGGTAAAGACAACCGTCTTGCCTGTGACGGGGCTATCTGCGTCGGGTGCTTCGGCGTCAATCACACTGACTTGTGCAAGCAACTCATTGACGACGACCATGTTTTGCGGCGTGTTCAAAAAACCAAGCAGCGCAGTCGCACTGGCTTCGCCGATACCGTCAATAGATAACAGCTCAGTGCGGGCGGCGTCTTGATCCTTTGCTGTCATCACCTGCAGGAATTTATCAAAGGAAAGATAATGTTTGGCGATCAAATTGGCATTGCCGTGACCCACATGGCGAATACCAAAGCCGTAAAGAAAACGGTGAAATTCGATTCTGCGCCGCGCGTTAATTGCAGCAAATAAATTGGCCGCGCTTTGTACGCCCCAGCCGTCCCAGGTCTCTAATTTAATATCGTCGTTACGGGCTTCGAGCGTGAAGATATGGGCCGGTTCCAGCACCAGACCCTCTTGGTAAAACGCCTCGATTTGCTTGGCACCCATACCGTCAATATCATAAGCACGGCGAGAAACAAAATGCCGTAAACTTTCAATGGCCTGCGCCGGACACTGCAAGCCATTTGTGCAGCGTCTAACCACATCCACATTGCCTTTATCGTCCACATCGCGCACCGCATCGGCGCCGCAAATCGGGCAGGTTTTTGGTAAGGTAAATGCGGGTGGTCGCTTTGGTTTATCAGCATCCAAAACCCGCAGCACTTGCGGGATAACATCACCTGCTCTTTGGATTTCCACGCTGTCGCCGACGCGCACATCCAGACGCTTTATCTCGTCTTCATTGTGTAAGGTCGCGTTAGAAACGACGACCCCGCCTACGGTCACAGGCTTGAGCCGAGCCACAGGTGTCAGTGCCCCCGTGCGGCCAACCTGCACATCAATATCCTCTATAATCGTCGTCGCTTTTTCAGCCGGAAATTTGTGTGCAATGGCCCAGCGCGGTGCACGCGATACAAAGCCAAGACGCTCCTGCAAGGTCAAATCATTGACCTTATACACTACACCGTCAATGTCATAACCAAGCGTATTTCGTTTGGCCGCAATGGTTTTGTAATGGGCAATCATGTCGTTCGCCGTGTCGCAGACCTGCATCAAATCATTTGTCGAAAACCCCCATGATTTTAGATTATCAACCGCGTCCATTTGTGTATCCGACAGCGGTGCACTGACCTCCCCCCACGCATAGGCATAAAATTTAAGGGGGCGATCCGCCGTTACAGATGGGTCAATTTGCCTGAGCGACCCGGCGGCTGCATTGCGCGGGTTTTTATAGGGGTCTTTGCCCGCATGTTCTTGCTGCGCATTCATAGCCTCGAAATCTTCGTCGCTGATATAGACCTCGCCGCGCACCTCAATAATTTCCGGCCAGCCAGAACCCTTCAGGCTATGGGGCACATCCTTCAAGGTGCGAATATTGGCCGTAATATCTTCGCCTATCTGCCCGTCCCCGCGTGTCGCCGCGCTGACCAGTTTTCCTTTTTCGTAGCGAATTGAGGCCGATAAGCCGTCAATTTTCGGTTCTGCGGTAAATGACAGGGCCGCATCCGCAGTAATATTTAAAAACCGCCTGACCCGCGCGGCAAAATCCCGCACATCGCCGTCGGCAAAAGCATTATCCAAGGACAGCATTGGCACGGCATGCGTTATTTTGCCAAATTTACCTGATGGCTTAACGCCTACATTTTGCGAGGGGCTATCTTTGGTGGCCAAAGCCGGAAAGAGTGCTTCCAAGGCCAAGAGCCGTTTGCGCATGGCATCATATTGTGCATCACTAACGATTGGCTCGTCTTTTTGGTAATATGCGTCGTCGTGAATGCGGATTTCAACGGCAAGACTGTGATGTTCCCGCTTGGCCTGAGCTTCGCCCAATTCATTCTGGTCGTTCATGACACATGCATTAATTTGCGGGCCGCCGCGCGGGCTTCGTCTGTGATATGTTCGCCAGCCAACATGCGGGCGATTTCTTCCTCGCGGGTCTCTGGTGCCAAAGTCACCACATGGGTCAAGGTACTGCCCGCCTTGCTGGATTTGCTTATCAAGATTTGATGATTGGCACTCGCCGCCACTTGCGGGGAATGGGTGACGACTAACACTTGCCCATTACCGGACAGCCGCGACAACCTACGCCCGACTGCATCGGCTACCGCACCGCCTACACCTTGGTCTACTTCGTCAAATATCATGACTTTTTGACTGCCACCGTCAACTGCCCCCGCGAGCGCAACTTTTATCGCCAAAGAAAAACGCGCCAGTTCCCCGCCAGATGCGATTTTTTCTAGCGGGCCAATAGGCGTGCCTGGATTGGTCGAAACTAAAAACCGCACTTGGTCACGGCCGCTTGGGCCGTCCGCAACCTGCACAATATCCGTAATAAAGTGCGCTCGCTCCATCTTTAAGGGCGGTAATTCAGCAACAACCTTTTTATCTAATTGAGCGGCCGCCGACTTGCGCGCCGCACTGAGCTTACCCGCTATTCTATCATAATCCGCTTGAGCCCGCCCAAGTTCAGCCTCCGCTTTGGCCAAATTCTCGTCGTATCCTTCAAGGGCAAGCAATTCATCGCCAAAGGTTTGGCGCAAGCCCTGTAGCCCGTCTACATCAACATTATATTTTCGTGCTACGGCGCGTAGAGCAAACAAACGTTCCTCCAAAGCATCCAACCGCCCCGGCTCAAAGGTGAACGCACCCGCCGCGTCTGCAACCGCTATACGCGCTTCTTCAAGCTCTAGCAAAGCTTTCTCCAGTGCAGCACTTGCCGTCTGCAAGGCTTGGCCAGCCGCACTATCCTCGCCACCTATTTTACTGCTCACCCGCTCTAGTCCGGCGAGTGCTTGCCCAATACGCTGTTCGTAGGTGCCGTCTTCTCCGAGGGCATGGTTTGCCGCGCGAAGCTCCCCAAGTGCACCCTCGCCGTGTTGCAACAATTTGCGCTCATTGGCCAGTTCAGCATCTTCGCCTTGCGTCGGCGCAAGACGGTCTAATTCGCCTATGGCGTGCTCAAAAAAAGCACGGTCTTCTTCGGATTTTGCCTGCCGTGATTTAAGGATTTCCAAAGCAGTGGCGGATGTTTTTAAAGTGTCGTAAGCACTCATACATGTCTCAAGCATAGCCTGATGACCACCAAAACCGTCCAATTGTCCGAGATGGGTGCCGGGGTCTAGCAAGCCGCGCCCATCGTGCTGGCCGTGAACCTCTAAGAGCATGCCACCTATTTCGCTCAGTAATTTTACGCTGACAGGGGCATCATTGATATAAGCTTTCGAGCGACCTTCTGCGGTAATGGTTCGGCGCAAGACTATGTCTTCGGTTTTGTCATAATCGACATCGGCACCGTCTAGCGCATCCCAGACTTTATGATCAGACGGAAGTGTAAAACTAGCACTACATTGGGCTTTTGTGGCACCAGTGCGTACCAGGCCTTTGTCGGAACGCGCGCCCGTCGCCATGCCGAGCGCATCAAGTATTATGGATTTACCTGCGCCCGTCTCTCCGGTCATTGCCGATAGACCTGCGCCTAATTCAAGGTCAAGAGCTTCGATAAGAACAACATTGCGAATGGAAATTTCGCTAAGCATGTAATGCCCCCGACTATTACCCTTTTCCAACTAAAACAGACGCTCTTTCAAACGGCGCCAATACCCGCGCTTACGCTCAACCTTAAGCTCCTCGTTGAGGTCAACACCATATTTGGACAATAGATTATAGGTGTCATAATACCATTCCCCATTCGGGTAGTTATATCCCAAAACCGAACCAACCTGTTTAGCCTCGCCTATCAAGCCTAAAGAGACATAGGCTTCAACCAGTCTGTGCATGGCTTCTTCGGTTTGCGAAGTGGTTTCGTATTTCTTGACAACATTTTTAAACCTGCCAATGGCGGCTAAATGCTGATCCGCATTTAAATAATAACGGCCAACATCCATTTCCTTACCGGCCAAATGGTCATGGGTTAATTCGAGCTTTAAGCGAGCATCACGGGCATAATCAGAATCAGGGTAGCGCCGCACGACTTGTTGTAGAGCGGACTCGGCCAAAACCGTCGTCCCCTGGTCACGACCAACATCAAAAATTTGTTCGTAATGGCAAATAGCAATCAGATAATATGCATATGGCGTCGACTCACTGCCCGGATGCAAGCTGATAAAGCGCTGTGCTCCAGCAATAGCTTCATCATAGGCACCAGACTGATAATGTGCAAATGACGACATTAACATAGAACGGCGGGCCCAACGGGAAAACGGATGCTGACGTTCTACTTCGTCGAAAAACAAGATCGCATCATCCCAACGCTTAGTATCCATACGTCCCAAGCCCTGATTATACAGGGTCTCTGCCGGACGTTCAACATAGGCCAATTTCGCTTTCTTTTTGCTACCAAATACCGAGCAACCGCTCAGCACAACGCCCATAATGACCAGAGCGAGTATTGGACGTAGGAAACGACCGAAATCAGTAAAAAAATTCATAGTTTGGCTTTCGTTATATTGCCCATAATTTTATCAGACAGAAAAACCAGATTTTCGGCGAAAGGTCAAACAAAATAGCATTAAGATTATGAAAGAAGGTTATTACAGTGCAGATACAGTTTCTTCAAGTGTAGAAACACCAATTGGGACACTGTTTGTCATGCTTTCTGTTAAAGCTTCTTGCGAGGCAATATGCGTAAACTTCCAAGCCTTTGGATCAGCAAACAAAGCCAGGAGTAATTGGTGATTGAGGGCATGCCCTGCCCGTACAGTTGTAACCCGCCCCAAAAGCGGCCCACCAACATACATATCGCCGAGTAAATCAAGAGCTTTATGGCGCACAAATTCATCCCTGTAACGCAGTCCATCTGGATTGAGCACATTATCACCGTCCACCACAATGGCATTGTCGTAAGACCCGCCCAGGCTCAGCCCTGCTTCGAGTAAAGCCGCCACCTCATGGGAACGGGCAAATGTACGCGCAGATGCCAGGCGGCTTCGAAAAGCTTTTACATCCGGTTCAATCTCTATGCGTTGACGCCCAATAGCCTTCTCTTCAAAATCAATCGTCACATCAAGATGCAAATTATGGTGAGGATCAATGCGGGCATATGCCGCGCCGACATGCACTTCAACAGACTTTAAAACTTTGATATAACGTCTGGGGGCTGATTGCGAGACCAATCCTGCGGTGTCAATAATCTGCAAAAATTGTTCTGAGCTTCCGTCCAGTGCGGGGAGTTCCGGCCCGTCGATTTCAATATAAAGATTATCAACGCCGCAGGCTGATAATGCCGCCATTAAATGCTCAATAGTCGATACAGTGACACCTGCATAATTACTGATGGTCGTGCATCGTTTAACATCGGTAACAGCATCGGCGCGCACGCGTATATCATTTTCACGGTCAGAAATATCAGTGCGGACAAACACAATGCCTGTACCGGTGGGCGCAGGCTTCAGCACGACACGCACATGCCGTCCATCATGTAAGGCTACACCCGCACAACTGGCAGGCACTGCAAGTGTTGCTTGTCTTTGTACGGGAATTACTGACACATCTATAGTCACATGGTTCTCATTGTTGTTTACGGGTAACTTAAACCATAAACATAATCGGGAAAACAAAAGCCCTGTTACACTATGTTACAGTTTGTGAACGGGATGTAATCATGGGTAAATTCAAAAGGTTAGCAGCTATATGCAACCATTAAAAAACCTCGCAATTGGGCGAGGTTTTTCTCTAAAATTTAGACTTTACTCTACTTTCCGCGGCGCAGGAAAGACGGAATTTCCAACTCGTCTTCCTCGTCCGAACCAAACAGGTCGCCGGTATGATTTATCTCTGGCACTGGCTTTGCAACTGGCATTGCCGGCTTCGTTTTTTTGCGTCCGAAAAATCCAAAAATTGGCTTTACGACTGACGGCGTTTCTTGCGGGGTCATCGGCTCCAGAATATCGCTTGATGCCGCCGCAATTTCATCGGGGGCTTCAGTGCCTGGTCGCATATAGGTGAATGGGGCCGCCTCTGCAGGGCGCGAAACCCTGTCTTGCTCAAGCTCTACCGGTGCAGTTTCTTCTTCTGCTTCTGCTTCAACAATATCTTCAGTTGCGACCAGTTCGGATTCAAAATCATCCTCCTCATCTATTGAGGGTATTTCGGCAATTTCGGCTTCGGCCGTGCGCGGCTTGGTAATTGGAGCAAATTTTTGACCGGAGTCGACGCCCGTTGCCACAACTGAAATGCGCACGATGCCGTCCAAGTCTTTATCAAGGGCAGAGCCGATAATAATATTAGCTTCAGGATCAACCTGGCCGCGGATTAAACTTGCCGCCTCGTCAACTTCGTAAAGGGTTAAATCAGCGCCGCCTGTGATATTGATCAACACACCCTTGGCACCCTTCAAGGACACATCATCCAAGAGCGGGTTAGCTATCGCACTTTCTGCGGCTTCGATAGCACGGCGTTCACCAGTGGCTTCACCTGTGCCCATCATCGCTTTGCCCATTTCGTCCATAACGGTTCGTACATCAGCAAAATCGAGGTTTATCAACCCTGGAACAACCATTAAATCGGTCACACCGCGCACACCGGAATTTAGAACCTCATCGGCCATTGAGAATGCATCGGCCATAGTTGTGCTTTCCGTTGCGACACGAAACAGGTTCTGGTTGGGGATAACAATGAGCGTATCAACACAGTTATATAACGTTTCAAGACCAGCCTCGGCCAGCTTCATGCGCTTGGAGCCTTCAAACTGGAACGGCTTGGTTACGATCGCCACGGTTAGAATGCCGCGGTCACGCGCCGCGCGGGCAATAACAGGCGCAGCACCAGTACCAGTGCCGCCGCCCATACCGGCAGCAACAAAGAGCATATGCGTGCCTTCAAGATGCCCCATGATTTCTTGTAAAGAATCTTCGGCAGACTCTTCACCAACTTCCGGGCGCATACCAGCACCAAGACCCTGGGTAACAGCCCCACCCATTTGGACACGCCGCTCCGCTTTTGAAAGCGCCAAAGCTTGGGCATCCGTGTTGGCAACGATGAACTCGACGCCATCAAGACCAGAATCGATCATATTGTTGACCGCATTACCGCCCGCACCACCAACGCCGATAACGACGATACGCGGTTTAAGATCTGGAGTTTGGGGAATGGAAAAATTAATACTCATGTGAACGCCTGTCTTAGCTTTGCCGTGTTGGGCATTATGGTTTGCAAATCATTAATGCACAAAGTCCATTAAATTGGTTTAACATAAGTTAACCAAGCCAACAAATTTAAGGAAATAACGCGGCACCTGCCAACACCCAAAATGAGCCAGACTATAACTACGCAAACTTTAGCCCGCAGTCCTACGACTTCACAAATCAAACAGGCCTAAACCTAGCCTGTTACGTTAACGTAACAAAGCCAAACGGTCGCGGCTACAAAGTATGTCGTTTAAATATCAAGTGCAGCAAATAGTTTTTTCTCAGCGACTGCACGTGCTTTAAGGTTTTTCGCCATTTGTACTTTGGCTTTTTCTTTCACATCTTCAGCAGCTTTTTTCACCTTGGCAATTGCATTTGCCTTCACCTCGGCAGGTGGGCTTTTAAAGCCATAATCCTTGGCGATTTTTGCAATTAATTTTGCTGCATAAACTTTTTCATTTTTTTCAGCAATTGCGCGTTCTCGCGCTTGGGTGTTAGCAACAGCCTGTTGGGTGGCATCAGCAACAAGCTCTTTGATCAATTTACGTTTTTGCGCTTTGGTAAGTTTATTTGTCATAACATAGCTCCTATTATAATTAAAAACACTACGCGCCCATAAGACAGTATCTGCGCAAAAAACATTTGATACATATCAAGTAGGTAGTGATTATAATTCTTGTTTGGAGAGGGGATTAGTCCGCGAGGCTGTAAATCAAGAAGTTTAGATGCTGGAAATTTAGAGATGCAATCGAATTACAGTGAATTGCAGTGAATTACAGTAACCGTAATTGCATTATAGTTAGTATTTTACCGCCCTAAAAATTTTCTTTAAACCATTTTAATGACCGCATGACATTGCCGCCAGCATAATGACGTTTGCGGATGCGGCGGCCTGATAAATCTGGTGGACCTAAAATAGCTTCTGACTTGTCTTGCAAAACATGTTTAATAAGCCCAGCCGCTACGGCGAAATCCGTCCCTGACATTGTCTCTGGCAAACCGAGCAAGCCGTGGGGCTGCCCGATCCGCACCCGCTTGCCAAATATATATTCAGCCAACTGCACCGCGCCCGATAACTGCGCCGCGCCGCCCGTCAGCACAATCCTGCGCCCCGCAAAACTGCCTATACCTGCCGCCGCAAAACGGTCACGCAGTATTTCAAATGTTTCCTCGGCCCGAGAACGGACAATAGCTGTCAGTACGGACAGCGATACTTCGTGCAATTCATCTTGCGCCCCCATAGGTGGGCACGGCACCATTTGTGAATTGTCTGTTGGGCTTTCGAGGGCCGAACCGTAAATAGCTTTTATTCGCTCGGCAGCTTCCCACGGTGTTGTTAAACCCCGCGCTATATCGCTGGTTACATTCTTACCGCCAACCCCGATAGCATCGGTAAAGACCAATGCTCTGTCTCTGAATACCGCCGCCGTTGTGATGCCTGCGCCCATGTCGATCAGCGTAACACCAAGATCGAGCTCATCGTCAACCAACACGGCATCCCCCGCCGCATAGGGTGAAGCAATCATACCCGCAATGCGCAGATGGCAACGTTCGATACAGTGCGCCAGGTTACGCAACACACCAACATTTGCAGTAACAAAATGCATATCGACACCCAGACTACTCCCGAACATACCGCGCGGATCGCGAATACCGCGTTCCCCGTCCAGCGTCCAATTTAAAGGCAGTGCATGTAAAATAGCTTTTTCGGGCTCGATAAACTCGGCCAGAGTTGCATCAATAACCCGCTTTAAATCCCTGTCCGCAACCTCAGCACTGGAGAATTTAGTCTCCACATTGATGTGGTGGGATTTCAAAGAACGCGTGGCAACATTTACATATACAGATGAAATGGCCAGACCAGCAGCCTTCTCCGCCTTGGCAACCGCATGCCTAATGGTGTATTCAGCGGCGTCCATATCCACAACCACACCGGCCTTTAGACCCGCACTGGCATGAAAGCCCGCGCCGATTATCCGTACACCGGAGCCCTCTTCCAAATGGCCGATAAAACAGGCAATTTTGCTCGTGCCGACATCCAGCACAGCGACTATATCAGGCTGTGCGCGGTGTGATCCTCCAGCAAATGGGCCGCCGCTAAATAATGCCATTGCGTCCTCTTATGCTCTTTTTGGTCGTTGTTTTTTGGTGGTGGGTTCATTTGCGTTATTCGGCAGCAAAGTCAAACGTCCCCTCACCCGCATATCAATGTGCTTCAAATCAAGTCCGAGCAAATCATGTTCAAGGTTATATGTATCAAATCTTTGCAGCGCTGCAGTCGGGTTTTGCTCAGGCAGTAAAATCCGCGTGCCGTCTTTAAACACAATGTCCCAACGACGCTTGCCCACAAAGACCACCGATTCTGTACGTGCCAACACTTCTGGATGCATGTCTAGCATGTCCCAAATCGGTTGAGCATTTTCAGCAGCACCTGCGCCAACAACGAATGGCAGTTCGGAAAATTCACGGGCATCCGCCTTCATAATCACGAAACCCTCATCATCAATCACCTTTATTTGTTGATCGTTTTGCCAAAGCGCATAGGGGTGCCGCTCATTTATATGTACAACGACCCGGTTCGGCCATAAGCGCCGCACAATTGCCGTATCGACCCAGCTTAAGGACTGGATGCGCTCTTGTGCATTTTTGATATCCATATCAAACAGATAATCACCAGAGCGAACACCGAGCATTTCGCGCACTTTATCTTCGCGCACCCTGCCTTCACCGACCACATCAACATATTTGACCACAAATCCCATATTGACCAAGTTTCGCTTGGTGAAGCGGTCAAAACCAGAAGCAATATGCGGCGTGAAACCGCCGAGCCATAATCCGCCCCATAGCATTGCAAACGTCAAAACGATCCCGCTCACAACGAGGCGTATGAATTTTTGCCGAGAGTAACTGGCGCTTCTTATTTGCGCCGTTGCCCAATTGCGCGCACCTCTTAGGCCAGGTTTTAACGGGCTAACCCGTCTCATGCCCCTTACATATTTAGTCTTATTTTTTTGCCCTATCTCGGCCATGTAGCGTCCTCAACTATCCAGCGGCAAAGCTGGCGAAAATTCATCCCCGTCGCCTCTGCCTGTTCAGGCGCAAGCGATTTTGGGGTCATTCCCGGTTGAGTATTGAGTTCAAGCATTACGATTTTGTTTACTATATCGATTTTTGTCGATTTTTTTGAAATTTTTTCGTCGTCATAGCGGAAATCCGAGCGCGTCAACCCCCGACAGCCAAGTGCCATATGAGCTTTCTCGGCCCACTGCATACAGATTTCTGTTGCCAGTGCTGGAATTTTAGCCGGCACAACATGGCTGGACCCGCCTTGCGCATATTTTGCTTCATAATCATAAAACTCGGTGTGGGCGATAATCTCGGTTACGCATAAGGCTTTGCCGTTCATGACGGCCACGGTAAGCTCCCGCCCTGGTGCAAAGCGTTCTGCCAATACCTGCTCGCCCATGGCCGTGTTCATGGCAATGTCAAGGGGCGGACGACTCCTGCCTTTGGGGATAATATAAACCCCAACGCTTGAGCCTTCACTATTAGGCTTGATGACGTAAGGAGGCCGCATCACATGTTTTTGCACAGCCTGTTGCCGGTCGACCAATTTACCGAACGGCACCCGAATACCAGCGGCTTTAAGAATAATTTTCGCTCTGTGCTTATCCATAGCCAAGGCCGATGCAAGCACACCGCTATGGGTATAGGGCTTACCAAACAGATCCAGCACTCCTTGCACGCGGCCATCTTCGCCCCACACACCGTGCAGACAATTGAAAATCATATCCGGGTTTGCCCGCGATAGCTGCGGCCATAAATCCTGTGCGGGATCAATCTTTATGGTTTTAAAACCCTCTGCGCTCAAAGCGGCGTCGACCGCCTCGCCCGAGACAAGCGATACTTCCCGCTCTGCCGAATTGCCGCCCATAAGAATTGCAATTTTTTCAACCATTATCTTCTCCACATGCTTGCGGCGGATCTATCCCGATACGGCGGATTTCCCATTCCAAATCGACCCCTTGGGTTTCGCGCACTTTGCGCCTAATGGTTTCGCCGAGCTTTTCTAAATCGCGCGCACTTGCCGCATCAAAATTGATCATAAAATTACAATGTTTTTCTGACATTTTTGCGCCGCCAACAGTAAAGCCGCGCCCGCCCGCCGCATCAATGACCTGCCAGGCACCCCGTCCGCCCGATTGCTCTTGGTCCGGGTTTTTAAAGGTAGAACCACCAGTTTTTTCTTTAATGGGTTGGGAATTTTCACGGTCTTCCTTGATGTCTGCCATACGGGTAAAAATATGGTTGGGGTGCTTCTCAACCCCCTGAAATACGGCCTCGACAAAAATGAGGTCGCTCGGCAAATTACAATGTCGGTAGCTATAGCCCATCTTCGAAACCGGTATGGTTTGTCTCTGCCCGCGCCGGTCAAGCACAACGGCTTCTAACAACACATCTTTAGTCTCACTACCGTAACAGCCGGCATTCATCCGCAACGCGCCGCCAACTGTTCCGGGAATACCGATATAAAATTCCAGGCCCCCAATGCCGGACGCACCAGCCTGCTTCGCGAGCATATTATCCAGACAGGCCGCGCCTGCACGGATTTTAAAATCATCTAAAATTTCAACTTTTGCAAATGCGGGGCTCAAGCGAATGGTAACACCGGCTACCCCGCCGTCGCGCACAAGTGTGTTAGATGCCACACCCAAAACCTGCACAGGTATATCCAACGGAACTTGCGGTAGGAACAAAGCCAAATCGGCTTCGTCTTTGGGGATAAACAAGACTTGTGCCGTTCCGCCAACCCGTAACCATGTATAGGGCGCCAAAGGAACATTTTCCTGCAAACTTCCCCGCACTTCGGGAAGCCGGTGAAGTAAGGCAGGGAATGTCATATCATGATTCCACCAATTTATCGGCAAGTTTTTCGGCCAGTTCAGCCGCCCAAAAAGTGATGTCACCAGCACCAAGGCAGACCACATAATCGCCCGGTTCAAGATTAGGCTTTAAGGATTGCGCCAACGTCTCGCGGGTGATTTTTTGTACATTACGGTGGCCGTGGCGGATCAAACCTTCCACCAGAGCCTCGCCGCTCACACCGTCTATTGGCGTTTCGCCCGCTTCAAATACGTCTGTGACATAAACCGCGTCTGCATCGTTAAAGCATGTGCAAAAATCCTCGAACAAATCTTGCAAGCGTGAATATCTGTGCGGTTGGACAACCGCGTGTATTTTCCCTTTATTACTGACTGGGCACACTTGGCGGGCAGCCTTAAGCACCGCAGATATTTCTACGGGATGATGACCATAATCGTCAATTATAGTGACGCCGTTCCACTCACCAACGCGGGTGAAGCGGCGCTTAACTCCAGAGAACCCTTTCAGGGCTGCTCGGACTTGCGGTTCAGAAAGGCCTAACTCAGAGGCAACTGTAATCGCTGCCAATGCATTTTGTGCATTGTGGTCGCCTGCCATAGGCAGTGTTAGCCCTTCCCAACGAATTTCAGCGTCCTGGCTCTCTTTAGTCGGGCGCGAGCGAAAAACCGCATCAAATACCGCACCGCCATATTCATAATGCAGGTTTTCTATGCGCACATCTGCTTGCGGACTAAATCCGTAGGTGACAACTTTACGGTCGGTAACCCGGCTCACCAATGCTTGGACTTCCGGATGGTCGATACACAGAACCGCAAAGCCGTAAAATGGCAAATTTTCGACAAAGGTATCAAAGGCGGCGCGCAGATTATCAAAGTCGCCGTAATGCTCCATATGCTCCGGGTCTATATTTGTAACGATGGCCACCGTGGGAAGAAGTTTCAAGAACGAACCATCGCTCTCGTCGGCTTCCACCACCATCCACTTCCCTGCGCCGAGCTTGGCATTGGCACCATAGGCATTGATGATACCGCCGTTGATCACGGTTGGGTCAAGATCGCCGCCGTCCAGAAGCGCGGCTACCATAGAAGTTGTCGTCGTTTTTCCGTGCGTACCGCCAACCGCCACCGCCCATTTAAGGCGCATCAATTCGGCCAGCATTTCTGCGCGGCGCACAACGGGAATAGCTCTGGCGCGCGCTTCGACCATCTCTACATTATCTTGTTTAATGGCGGAGGAAACCACGATTGCACCTGCGCCGTGTACCTGCTCGGCACTTTGGCCAATATAGATAGTCGCACCCAGTTTTTTCAGACGCTTGACAATATCGTTTTCGCGAATGTCAGAGCCTTGAACCGTGTAGCCAAGATTGAGCATGACCTCGGCAATACCGCTCATGCCGATACCGCCTATGCCGACAAAATGTACGGGCCCAATGTCGAAGGGCATTTGGTCAAATGGCATTTGAGTTTGCATATATTGTGTTCCGTTAGACGTTATCTGTTCTAATGACACCCATTGTCGTTTCGACGCTTTGGGCCAAATCAGCTGTGGCTTCGGGTTTGGCTGCCGTAAGGGCTGCCTTGGACGCTGCTTTAAGCCAGGACGAATCATTTAATGTCTCCGTAAGAATAGATTTAACTATCTCCGGCGTAAACTCCGTTTCAGGCAAAATATGGGCAGCATTGTGGTTTTTTAAAGCCTCTTTATTATTTAGGGAAAGCGCATTTATGCTCTGGTGGTCGTCCATGGCAATCGCAAGCGGAACCAGCAAAGACGGCAAGCCCATAGCGGCAATTTCCGATACGCTCGACGCCCCTGCCCGCGCAATAATAAAATGTGCCTTGGCGAGATGGGTTTCTATATCTGAGAAAAATGGCTCGCAAACAGCCCTAACCCCAGCCTTCTTATAAATGCCTCGGGCAAATTCCAAACTTTCCAAGCGGGTTTGCTGTACGACCGAAAGACGCTTGCGTAAGTCTTCGGGCAGTAAAGCCACAGCTTGCGGTACGGTTTCGCTGAGCAAGTGCGCACCAAGAGAACCGCCGACTATGAGCAGGTTTATGTTCTTTCTTGGGGTTCGGTATTTTCGCTGGCTCGCTTTGATCACTGCCGTGCGAAGCGGATTACCAAAATGTTTCCATTTGGCTCCAGCTGGTAACTTCTCCAGCACCTCAAACCCCGACACAACCATATCTGCTTTAGCGGCAAACACGCGGTTGACCCGACCAAGGACGGCATTTTGCTCATGGATGATTGTCGGAACGCCCAAACTCTGCGCCGCCTTCATGGCGGGAAAGGCCGGATAACCGCCAAAACCAACGACAATATTTGGCTGCCAGTCTTTGATAAACGCTTTCGCGGTTTTTACCCCGCGCATAAGTTTCAATGCGCCGCCAATGGCGCGAATAGGGTGTCTTAATAGTATTTTGGGAGATATGCTGGCCGCCTCGACCTCTATGATCTGCCCCGCCGGAATATTGCCCGCATGTTTGTGGCCGCGCCCATCGGTCATCAAAGCAATTTCCCAACCTTTCTCTTGCAGATGTTCTGCCAAAGCTTGCGCCGGAAACATATGCCCACCAGTACCACCTGCCGCCAGTAATATTTTTTTTGTCATATTATGCCAAAACCATAAGCACCGGGTCGTTTACGCGAAAATGCGAGAATCAATCCGGCTGAAAAACACAAAGCCAGCATGGACGAACCGCCATAAGAAATAAACGGTAAAGTCATGCCCTTGGGCGGCGCTATATTGAGATTTACCGCCAAATTTATCATCGCCTGCACCCCTATCATAGTGGCGAGCCCAGCAACGGCCAGTTGAGAAAAATAATCATTTAAATGCAAAGCATTCCTAAAGCTCCGTGCCACGAAAGCACCGAGTAATATAATCAGACCGACCGACAGCAAAAACCCGAATTCTTCTACCGCGACGGCAAATATAAAATCCGTATGGGCGTCCGGCAATTGGTTTTTTATGTGGCCTTCACCAGGCCCGCGCCCAAATAAACCTCCATTTGCAATGGCTTCTAACGCCTTGTCGGTTTGGTAAGTGTCTGAACCCTCGGGGTTGAGAAACCGGCTAATTCTGTCATTAACATGGGGCAAAAATTTGAAGGCTGCCAGGCCGCCGGCAATGGACAAACCCAACAATATGCTCATCCACCTGATCGACATACCGGCAAAGAAAAACACGGCACCAAAACACATGGTCAGCAAAAATGACTGGCCGAAATCAGGCTGCCCGATAAGCAAAAATATCAACACAGCATAGATTAAAAACAAGATGGCAATGCCGGGAAATTCCGGGCTGCGCTTGCGCACGGAAAACATCCAGGCAGCAAAGACCACAAATCCCGGCTTGGCAAATTCAGACGGCTGTAAGGAAAAAGCCCCCACCCTAATCCACCGCGTAGACCCTTTGACCTTGTGCCCTATTTCGGGCAACACCATCATAACGACAATAGCCCCGAGCAGAGCTAACACGCCAATACGCCGTGCACCTGAAAGCGGTAGCATGGATACAAATATCGCCCCGCAAATGCCCATAAAAACGAATAGACTTTGGCGTTTCAAGAAAAAGAACGGATCCTCATAGCCAAGCCTGCTGGATGCGGCAGGGCTGGCCGCCATGGACAACACAAGCCCAAAAACCAACAGTGCTAAAAAGAGGGCCAGTGTCACCCGGTCAATACTGCGCCACCATTCAAGGACTACAAAACGGTTGGTGCGCAAACGAGCAATCATGCTGCGCCTTGTACTATACTCACCCCATTATGGGCATTGACCTTCTCGCGTTCGAACATATCTATAATTTCGCGGGCTTGTTTGCGAAACGCGTCGCCGCGCACTTCAAAATTTTTGAACTGGTCGAAGCTGGCGCAAGCTGGTGATAACAATATCACCGGGTTGGGCGCACGAGATACAAGTGCATCTTTGGTCGCACACATGATGGCCAAGTGTAGCTCTTTTGATATTTTCGCTGGAACCTTGCCCGCTTTCAATGTGGTTTCGAAATTCTCCGCCGCTTCGCCGATAAGATATGCACGAGTGATGTTTTTGAAGTGCGGTGCCAATTCGGCAATACCGCCTTCCTTTGCCTGGCCGCCAGCAATCCAGTATATATTGTCATAGGTTTTAAGGGCCTGTGCAGCCGCATCACCATTGGTGGCTTTGCTATCATTAACATATTTGACGGGGCCGACCTTGCCTATATTTTCAAGGCGGTGCTCCAGACCTGGGAAGGTCAAAATAGCTTTGCCAATAGTCTCCGGCTTTAGCCCAATTGCACGAAGGGCGGCAAAGGCGGCGGCGGCATTTTGCCAATTGTGTTGCCCGTCGAGACCAACAGCCTCGTTCAAATCCGCCACCATTTTGCATTTTTCCCCGCCTTCGCCGGCCATGACTGAATACAGCTTGCCTTTAATGACACAAACCCCGCGCCCCAAAGATCGCTTGCCGGATATAGGGAAAACCCGTCGGCCATTCGCCGCTATCAAACGCGAACATATATTTTTACCCTCGACCCCGTCCACTCCGACAATAGCAGCGTCTTCTTTAGTTTGATTATTAAACACGCGCATTTTGGCTTTGGCGTAGCCTTTCATATCACCGTGACGGTCCAGATGGTCGGGTGTCAGGTTCAAGAAAATCGCGGCATTGGCTTTCAGACTAAAAACACGTTCCAACTGATAGGATGATAGCTCCAAAACATAGTTGGCACCTGCGTAAATGCTCTCAAGGTCAAGCACACCGCGCCCGATATTACCGCCGACTTGAGCATCACGTCCGGACTCAGACAAAATATGACCAATTAGAGACGTGGTTGTGGATTTTCCGTTGGTTCCGGTAATCGCAATTATATTTGGGCGACGCTCAGGCGCCCGCGCCATGACTTCACGGGCAAAAATTTCAATGTCGCAAATGATAGGAACATCTGCCGCTTTGGCCTTCTTTGCACTCCAATGGGCTTTGGGGAGGTCATGTGGTATGCCGGGGGACAGCACCAATTCGTCGATATTGTCCCAATTTGCCTTTTTCAAGTCTGTGACATTTACACCAACGTCTTGGGCGGCTTTCCGGCTGGCGGTATTATCGTCCCATGCCAGAACTTTGGCACCGCCTTTTTGCAAGGACAAAGAGGCCGTAATACCGCTTCGGCCTAATCCGAATACGGCGATGGTTTTACCTTTAAATGTCTCTGCCTCAATCATAGTGGTGTCTCCCCCTACGGAGCCTCTATCTAAGTTTTAATGTGGAAAGCCCAATCATGGCCAAAATAACGGCAATGATCCAAAAACGAATAACAATGGTGGGCTCAGCCCAGCCTTTTTTCTCATAATGGTGATGTATCGGTGCCATGCGGAACACCCGCTTGCCCGTCAGTTTAAACGAAGCCACTTGCACAATAACCGAAACGGCTTCCAGCACGAACAAACCGCCGATAATGGCGAGAACAATCTCGTGCTTGGTAACAACTGCCGCACTGCCGAGCGCACCACCCAAAGCCAGCGAACCCGTATCGCCCATAAATATCATAGCCGGCGGCGCATTATACCAAAGAAACCCAAGCCCCGCACCAATCAACGAGCCCAGTACGATTACTATTTCGCCGCTCCCCGGCACATAGGGCACACCCAGATAAGGCGCGTATATGGCATGGCCAACAAGGTAAGCAATAGCCGCGAAACTGGCCGCGGCTATCATAACCGGAACAATAGCAAGCCCGTCAAGACCGTCGGTTAAGTTCACTGCATTGGACGCCCCGACAATGACAATACAGCCGAACGGAATGAAGAAAATACCGAGGTTAAACAAAGTGGACTTCAGGAAAGGTATAGCCAGCCCGGTGCCAAAATAATCTGGCTCACTGGGCGCGGAAATGCTGACCACATAGACGGCGACCGCCGCAATAGAAAATTCGAGCAATAATTTGACCTTGCCGTTAAATCCTTTCGGGTTTTGGCGGGAAACCTTGAGATAATCATCAATAAAGCCAATCGTGCCAAAGCCAATTGTCACCAATAAAACCACCCATAAATATGGATTGCTCAAATTACCCCAGAGCAATGTCGAGATCACAATAGAGACCAAAATCAACAAGCCGCCCATAGTCGGTGTTCCGGCTTTTTCGACAATATGGCTTTCGGGGCCATCATCACGAATGGGCTGGCCATTGCCCTGTTTCATTTTCAAAACACGGATCAGCTTTGGCCCAAACACAAATGCAATGAGCATGGAAGTCATGATCGCCCCACCGGTGCGAAAAGTGATATAATTGAACAAATTAAAGAACTGGAAGTCTTCAGAGAATTTTGTCAGCCATTCATAGAGCATTGGCGTATTCCTTATTATTATTGTGTGATTTAAGCCCATTTGCTAATTTGAGTTTGGCAACCAATTTACCCATACCGGACGCATTTGATCCCTTGACCATGATAGTGTCGCCGTCCTGGACTTGAAGCAGCAAGCCATCAAGACATTTTTCGTGACCTTCGAACCAGCCAGCATTCATGGAATCTGGGAGCACATTATGCAGATTTTTCATGTGTTTCCCGCAGGTAATAACCTGATCGATTTTTGCACTGCGTAAAGGGGCTAGCAATTGAGCATGTAGGCTCGCTTCTTTGTCCCCAAGCTCCAGCATATCGCCGAGTACGGCAATTTTTCTGCCCGTGCTCAATCCTAAAACGGCAATAGATGCAGCCATGCTTTCCGGGTTAGCATTATAGCTTTCGTCGATTAAATTTAGGTTTTTGCCGCCTATAGAAAGGGTGTGTATTTCGCCCCTGCCTCGTATTTTATTCATATTTTTCAATATTTTGATAGATTTTTCTACCTTAATTCCTGCCTGATATGTAGTCAATAAAGCACAGGCAGCATTTTCTACCCAGTGTTTACCAGGGAGCGGTAGTTCAACTTCAAAATACTGATTCGCAATGCGGATAATTGAGCGGCTGCCCGTGGATGTTAAGTTCGTCTCAATGATGCACGCATCTGCTTTTGCGTGCCAGCCAAAGGTCAAGACGCGGCCCATGCGCTGCGCTAATATGGTGTAAAATTCACTGTCTCTTGGCAGGATCGCCGTACCGTCTTTTGTCAGCCCTTCCAATATTTCAGCCTTTGCATATGCGATCTCTTCTACGGATTTAAAATGTGCGAGATGCGCAGGGGCAATTTTGGTAATGACGGCAATATCCGGCCTGACAATCTTGGTTAAATCAGCCAATTCACCCGCATGGTTCATACCCATTTCAAACACACCGTACTGTGTGTCCTTCGCCATGCCCGCCAAAGTCAAAGGCACGCCCCAATGGTTATTAAACGACTTGATCGAAGCGTGTGTGTTACCGTCTGCTCGGCAAATAGCCGCTATCATTTCTTTGACACTGGTCTTGCCGACACTACCCGTAACCGCGATTCGTTTGGCGGCTGAACGCTTGCGGGCGGCAATTGCTAAATCTTCAAGAGCCTTTAAACTATCAGGAACAATCAGCGCCGGTACATGCTTGATGTCGTGCTCGGAGATAACTGCCGCTGCACCCTTCTCGTAAGCTAGGGGAATAAAATCATGGCCATTGCGTATATCTTTCAAGGGCACAAATAATTGCCCTTCCGCCAGAGAGCGCGTATCAATAGACAGACCGTTCACCGCCCATTCGCCAACTGCTTGGCCGCCCGTGGCTGCCGCTGCATCCGTATGTGTCCATAAAGCGCTCATGATAGTAACTCTTTTGCGACCTGAACATCACTGAACGGTATGGTGTTACCCCTAACAACTTGCCCTTGTTCATGCCCCTTGCCAGCAATGACCAAGCAGTCATTATGATTAAGTATTGAAATGCCGTGCGCGATTGCTTTTGCTCGGTCGTCGATTTCTTTTGCATCCGGGCACCCGACCAAAACGCTTGCTCGAATTTCCGCAGGAACTTCAAAGCGCGGATTATCATCCGTAACAATAACAATGTCAGCCAGTTTAGCAGCAATTGCGCCCATCTTTGGTCGCTTATCCGGGTCGCGGTCCCCACCGCAGCCAAACACAACAATAATCCGCCCCATCGTGTGCGGGCGAACACCGTTCAAAAGTTTTTCAAGTCCGTCAGGTGTGTGGGCAAAATCTACAAATACGGGGGCACCCGCTTGTGTACGCCCAGCTAGCTCCATACGTCCGGCAACGCCGACCAGTTGCGTCAGTGCTTCCAAGGCAACATCTTTTGCAACGCCGGTTTTTACGGCTAGGCCCAAAGCGCTGACCGCATTTAAAACCTGAAATTCGCCAGCCAGTGGCAGTTCGGTTTTTATCCGCTTCCCGTCCCAAACCAATTCAATGCTTTGGCTTGAAGCACGCGGTGTTAATTCGGCAATACGAATATCATCACCGGACCAGCCAACGCGCATTACATCCAAACCAGATGCCACAGCCAACCCAGCCATGCGCTGCCCATATTCGCCGTCGACATTGATAATTGCTGGCGTGCCCGTTGTGGCAAGTTGGGTGAACAAGCGCGATTTCGCAGTGAAATAATCTTCCATAGTATCGTGATAATCAAAATGGTCCTGGGTTAGGTTGGTAAAGCCTACGGCCGCCAACTGGACCCCGTCGAGACGATATTGTTGCAAACCGTGGGAAGATGCCTCCATCCCGGCATGGGTAACGCCTGCCGCTGCCAATCCTTGCAAGGTTTGGTGCAAAGCAACCGCGTCGGGCGTCGTATGCTTGAGCGGCTCTACTCCGTTTTTTGTCGTCACGCCAAGCGTACCGAAACAAGCCGCATTTTTCCCTGCATATTGCCAAATTTGACGCAGAAATTCTATGGTCGAGCTTTTCCCGTTGGTACCAGTCATTGCAGCCATGATTGCCGGTTGCCCAGCATATAGACGCGAAGCTATCTTTGCATATAGTTGACGCGGCTCATCGCTTTCCACATAAGGCACAGATATTTCTGGCAGACCTGGTAAGCTGAGTACGGCAGAGGCCCCGTTCGCCAAAGCGCTGTCAATATAATCACGGCCATCCGCCAAATTGCCGGGTAAAGCTGCAAACAAACTACCCGCCCGCACCGCACGACTATCGGCGGTTAGGTTTTTAATATCCACATCCGGCCCATTTAGTTTTTGCGGGGCTATCAGGCGAGAGAGCATCATTGAGCGCCCCCTGCTTTTCCGTCTGTCGAGATTGCATCTTCTAGCGCGGCGGTTTTGACAATTTTTTTAACACCGAGAACTGGCGCGATCCGTTCAACCACCGCCCCTGCGGTTTTAGCAGCATTCCAGCCCGCCGCGGCATAGCCCCAACTGCCATCATAAGCTTTGGGTTCATCGTATAACACATATACTAAATACTGCGGGTCGCTGTGCGGGAAAGCCGCTACAAAAGTTGTAACCAAACGTTTTTTCTCATATACGCCGTCGATCAATTTTTCAGCCGTACCCGTTTTACCCATTAACTCATAACCAGTAACCTCAGCATTTCTACCCGTGCCGTTGGTCACTGTATAACGCATGGTATCAACCACATGCTGCGAAGTTGCGCCCGATACCGCCCGGCGCGACTGAATAGCTTGTCCGATTTTGTGTTTTTCTATGGTCGGGGCAATGTAATGCCCGCCGTTCAGAAGCGTCGCGAGTGCCACCGCTAAGGCTAAGGGGGTTACTGAAATGCCGTGGCCGTAGGATACGGTTGTCGTCGTGATATCCTGCCAATTTTCGGCATAGAGCGGATCAGCACTTTCTGTAAGTTCTATCGGTACACGATCAAACAGACCGAGGCGCCTTAATAAGTCTTGCTGTGCGTCACCTCCTGCCCGAAGTGCCATAAGTGTCACGCCGCGGTTAGAGGATTTAGCCAATATGTCATATACGCCGAGCGGTTCATAGACTGGATGGTCATCAATGATCGGTTTTTTTTGTATGACCAATTGTTTGTGCACGGGTAGTTTTTCTCCGACCGACACCACGCCGGTTTCGTGGGCTAGGGCTATGGTTATGGGTTTGAAAGTTGAACCCAACTCATAAAATTGATATGAGGCACGGTTAAGGCTATTGTTAGGCAATGCTGTGCCAGAAAGGTTTGGGTCAAAGTCTGGCAATGACGCCATGGCCAAAACTTCCCCGGTTTTGATATCAAGGACTACACCTGCTGCTGCCAGTGCGCTGAATTTTTCTATGCCCGCGCCAAGTTCGTCTTCCAGTGCGAATTGCACCCGCATATCAATGGACAGCTTTAGCGGATCCGCATCTTTGGCTGACAATTGCTTGTCAAATGCCAGTTCGCCGCCTGCCGTTCCCTTAAGGTCGATATCCGTGGATCCGAGCACATGGGACGCCAGGCGTCCGCGCGGATACACACGTTTGTTTTCAACGCGAAAGCCGAGCTCTGGCAAGCCAAGTGCAAAAACGAATTGGCGTTCTTTAGGGGTCAGATTACGCTTTATCCAAACAAATGATTTACCAGACGTCAGCCGCTCTTCGACAATTGCCGGATCAAGGCCGGGCAATACGGATGTTATTGCCTCGGTAGACGCTACCGCATCCCAAACCTTACGCGGATCCGCATATAACGAATATGTTTCCAGACTTGTCGCCAAAAGCTCACCATTACGATCAACAATATCAGCACGGGTTTTCACTTGATTGGTTGTCATTGGCAGAAATGTTTTTGGTGCCCGCAGTAAAGACACCTCCGCCAACCGTGACACCAGCAATAGCAAAAACAGGGTAAAAACAATGATGCCCATAATAATGCGCACGCGGGCCTGACTGATATGTTGCGCTTCTTCGTCGTGTACGGATAAGGTCGGCGCACTGTCTAAAAACGTTTTTTCCGAAGCAAGTGTCGGCAATGCAATAGGTGTGGTCTCCCTCATTGTGCGCCCTCCTCCGCCGCTTCGGCGCCGTCATTTGACCGCCTTGATGTTTTGCGGGCAAGGTTGGTAGATGCCTCGGTCAAGGTCAATGTTCGCGATACTGGCGTTGGCTGCAAGCCAAGTTGCTCATTTGCCAAGGTTCGCAATCTTTCCGGGCTTTCAAGATGAGCAATTTCTGCGGCTAGTATTTGCAAAACCTGTTTTTCGTGCACCAATGTTTGCTCAAGTGCTTGTACGTGTGCTTTTGCGCTCAATGTCCGCGCTTTGATGGAATACAAAGTCACCAACAGGCCAACGAAAACGATCATGGCCACAACCCAGCCAAAGCGGCTCGTTTTTTCTACCTTGGTTGGCCCATACCTCATGATGCCAGCTTTCTCAGATCATCAAGCTTGGGCGCCATAGGCAATACATCATTATCCCCGGATGGCCACGCCGGTGCATCCGTGCGCACCCCGAACCGCAAGCGTGCAGAACGGGCGCGCGGATTAGCCGTTAATTCTTCTTGTGTCGCCGCCACACCCGAGCGTTTGCTCAGCTTAAACGTCGGCGCATTTTCATTTGCGGTTTGTGGCGGCAAGTGACGAGAACCGCCTGTAACCTCGCCGCTCCGGCGGCGCAAAAATGCTTTGACAATCCGGTCTTCCAAAGAATGAAAACTCACCACAACCAAGCGGCCACCCGGCTTTAAAATCCGCTCCGCCGCTAGCAAGGCACACACCAATTCACCAAGTTCGTCATTGACGAAAATACGCAGGGCTTGAAACACCTTTGTTGCAGGGTGCCGCTTACCACCGCTACCAAGGGCCTTTGTAAGAATATCCGCCAAAGCCAATGTGGTTTCTATGGGCGCTTGCTCGCGAGCACGGACGATAAAATCCGCACAGCGGCGGGCACGACGCTCCTCTCCGTAAACTTTAAATATTTGCTGTAAGTCATTGCGGGATAGATATTTTATTGCATCCGCCGCACTTGGACCTGCATTGGGCCCATCATGGGCCATGCGCATATCGAGCGGCCCGTCGCGCATGAAAGAAAACCCGCGCACGTCCTGGTCAAGCTGCATGGACGACACACCAATATCCAAAACAACACCGTCAACCAACGCGCCGTCTGTCACCTGATCTAGCCTACTAAATTCCGTTGGTACAAAGCTAAAACATTTGCCAAATTCGCTCTGTACACGCTCTACATGAGGTGCGATATTCGGGTCACGGTCGAGGCCAATTACATGACAATCCGCCGACTTTAGAAACTCTGCGCTATAGCCGCCGGCTCCGAATGTACCGTCGATATATGTTTCGCCGTCCGCAGGTGAAAGCGCATGCAGCACCTCAGCCATCAAGACGGGAACATGGCTCACGATCCGCCGCCTTGATCAGGTGCACTAAACTGGGAAACCGCATAGAGGCGCGGGCGTGTTTCCTTGGCCATTTTACGCACCAATTTAAGCTTGGCGTCATAGGCCACCGGGTTCCAAATTTCGAAACGTTGCCCCATGCCGACAAATGTGGCCTGCTTATCCAGCCCGGCGAATGCAGATAATTCTTTGGGCAGAGATACGCGGCCACTGGCATCAAAGGACAGACGGTGGCTCTCCCCGAACACGGCACGTTCAAAAGCAATGCGCGCACGGTCGTGAGGTTTTAAATTATTGAGCATTGCCTGATGGTTACGCACCAGTGCCACACCGCCGCCCTCAAGCCATTTACCATCAATACTCGGCCAGACGATTATACCGTCAAAATCGTCATTATACTTAATCCCGTCAAGCGCCACTGCCGTGCGAAAATCCGCAGGCACGGATACGCGCCCTTTGACATCCAATGTATTGGTAAAGCGCGACAAAAACATTGCTTCCCCCATTGTTTTCACAGTAACCGACAGCGTAGCAATCCATTTGCCACTGGATAGTCATACTATGGGATGAAGCGGGATGCAATGCCATTTTAGCACTTTATTAAGCATAAATCGCGAAATTTTCGGGACATATGAGGAACATTTGACAATCACGGAATGTAAAGGGGATGAGCGCTAGGGTAATCCACTACAAACTTCAGTGCACAAATTAAGATAGATTATGAGCATAGAAAATACCCTCTTGGTACGCCAAGAGGGTAATCCACTTAATCTAGCACTATCTAATGCACCCGCTCATAGGGCGTTGCGACGGCTTGTACGAAATTTTTGGCATCTTGCACGAGTTTGTACTGCACCATGTCCTTACGGCGAAAGGCTTTGCGGCCCGCAGCTTTTTTCAAGGCACGTCCAGCGACAGCTTTAACGAGCTTCTCTGGTGCTGACGCACCGTACCAACTCGGGTTTTTGCCGTATTTACGGCGCAAGACGCCGTTCATATACATACCCGCATTGGTAAACGCACTGGCTTTGGTTGAAAATTCCATAACCATAGAAACACAAAACGTCACGTTTTCCACACGGTGCGGCGACCGGATTGGCCAGAGAACCAATTCACCCCCGTATAAATCCGCCGGCGCAACGATTGCCCCTTCGTCCAATTTGGGTGTCCACGGCATATCCTCATCAACCTCACCGAGAATAATGCTCTCATAGGCTTCATCCGGTAAAAATTCCGGTGTTTTCGGATAAACCCAGGCTTTTTTATGGCCGCGAATATGCCATAAATGGGTCATGGTCGGGTCGGCATGATAGGGCGTTCTCGCCGCTTTGCTGGATATTAAAATACCGCCGCGACAATTGGCCCGGTCATTATTTTTACCCGTATATTTCTCGAGCTCACGGTGAAGCTGGTCTAACACTTTTTTATATTTTGGCTGACGGTTCATAACCTCGCGCACATTAATCCAGATCGGCAGATCCGACTGTGCCGCTTCGACCATTGTTTTGCCGTCCGCGCCGGAAAAATCCACGGTAACCTGGCGGTCAGGATAGTCGGGTTCATCGACCACATATTGAAAATCTATCAAATGATTGGGATGGCGATCCAGCATTTCAGCCAGCGCTTCGTCGGTAAACAATCCTGTCTCCGCCATAATATGCTCGACAACCATGACTTTCTTACCGTAATCACGCGCATCTGCTTCGTCCCAGTGTTTAATCATATCCATATTCATCTCCGCATTTATCTGGACTTATTAGCCCATTTCATTTCGGCACAATTGCACAAATATATTAACAATCATGCAAAGCCCGTGCCTTTTGTCCGAAAAATAGTGCGGTGTGCGCAACTGTCGCAGGGTATGCGCAAGGACTTGCTTTGGGTGTGCGACATTTTGGCACTAATAATGGATTGAAATTATTGCATTTACGGGTACTAATACACCAGATTCGAATGTACCAACAATCTTGGTTAGGGGGATAACTGTGTCAATCAATACTTCCATAATAAGAAAAGCAAATGGTGCGATTTTGCCCATTGGACTTATCTGCGTATTAGGCTTTATCTGGGCCGTCTTAGTGGCTTCGCGCGGGGTTGACCCGATGATCAAACCACATGCCTATATGTATATTTTCTTCTTTGCACTGGCAATTTTTGCGCTGATTTACGGCGTCATGAACAATAAATTTGTCTATAACCCTTACGAATATGACGACAGGGTTATTAAGGCTGGCGTGATTGCCACGATTTTCTGGGGCATAGCCGGTATGGCCGTTGGCGCGGTCATCGCCTTTCAACTGGCCTTTCCGCAAATGATGGATGCTATGGGTTTATCCTGGCTCAATTTTGGACGGCTGCGGCCCTTACATACTTCGGGGGTTATCTTTGGTTTTGGCGGTAATGCGCTAATCGCCACCTCATTCTATACGGTTCAGCGTACATGTCGCACCAGACTGGCTGGCGGCGTGTGGCCTTGGTTTGTGTTCTGGGGCTGGCAGCTAGTATTGGTTATTGCCGGAACAGGCTATCTTATGGGCATTACCCACGGCCAGGAATACGCCGAACCTGAATGGTATGTGGACATTTGGATTACCATTGTCTGGGTTGCTTATCTGGCCATCTTTATGATGACCTTGGTCAAGCGGAAAGAAAAACACATTTACGTGTCCAACTGGTTCTATTTGTCTTTCATCGTCACGATTGCAATGCTGCACATTGTCAACAATCTAGCCCTACCCGTCGATTGGCTTGGCTCTAAAAGCTACTCACTGGCGGCTGGTGTGCAAAACGCCATGACCCAGTGGTGGTACGGACATAATGCGGTTGGTTTCTTCCTGACAACTGGCTTCCTTGGCATGATGTATTATTTCATCCCCAAACGTGCTGAACGTCCGGTTTATTCCTACCGCCTATCCATTGTCCATTTCTGGACGGTTATCTTTATTTATATCTGGGCTGGCCCGCATCATCTACACTATACGGCTTTGCCGCAGTGGACCCAAACTTTGGGCATGGTGTTCTCGGTTATGCTTTGGATGCCAAGTTGGGGCGGCATGATCAATGGTTTGATGACCTTGTCCGGTGCATGGGATAAACTCCGTACCGACCCCGTCCTGCGTATGTTGGCAGTATCCGTAGCTTTCTACGGCATGGCGACCTTTGAAGGGCCCTTAATGTCCGTACGCTATATCAACGCCCTGTCCCATTATACGGACTGGACGATTGGACATGTCCATGCGGGTGCTCTTGGTTGGAACGGTATGGTGACATTTGGTGCCTTGTATTGTTTGGTACCTTGGCTGTGGAAGAAAAAAGAAATGTATTCCCTACGCATGGTAGAATGGCATTTCTGGCTGTGTACCATTGGTATTATCTTCTACATCACCGCCATGTGGGTCAGCGGTATTATGCAAGGCCTGATGTGGCGTGCTTATACTGATCTTGGTTTCTTGGAATATTCATTCATCGAAACGGTGAAGGCCATGCATCCCTATTATATAATCAGGGCTGTTGGCGGGACATTGTTCTTGCTTGGTATGTTTGTCATGACTTGGAATGTCTGGAAAACGATTGCGGGTAAAGGTGATGCCTACGCGATCACTGACGACACACCGCCAGCCCGTAAACCGGCGGTTGATACCATTCCTGAACTTGGCCATAAACTAAAATTAGGAGAATAGATATGTCGAAGCTTCATACCTATATGGAAACACGCTCATTTGCTTTGATGGTGGGTATTTTATTGACCGTTATGGTTGGCGGCATTGTTCAAATCGCGCCGCTGTTTTATATCGACAGCACTATCGAGGAAGTCGAAGGGGTTAGACCTTACTCGCCCCTCGAACTGGCCGGACAAGATGTCTATGTGCGCGAGGGTTGTTATGTGTGCCACTCACAAATGATCAGACCTTTGCGCGATGAGATTGAACGCTATGGCAATTATTCGCTGGCGGCGGAAAGCATGTATGACCGCCCGTTTCAGTGGGGCTCCAAACGTACCGGGCCGGATTTGGCAAGGGTTGGCGGCAAATACACCGATGACTGGCATGTATTTCACATGACAAATCCGCGCGCCGTAGTACCGGATTCCGTTATGCCGCCTTATGGCTTTTTGAACGACAAAAAATTGAATGTTGAGCTTATTAGTGCCCATATTGCTGCCAAGAAAGCCATTGGCGAGCCATATACTGACGAGATGGTTGCGCTGGCGGCGGCAGATCTAAGGACGCAAGTCAACCCTGACAGTGACGATATTGATGCTTTCCTAGTACGCTATCCCAAAGCTCAGGTGCGCAATTTTGACGCCCAGGCCGAAATCACCGAAATGGACGCCCTGATCGCTTATTTGCAAATCCTCGGCACCTTGGTCGACTTTGACGAGTACGAAGCCGATATCAATGACAATGCAAGATAAGGCGGGCCAATCTTTAACCCATCTTGGAAAGAGTAAACATTATGGAATATGAACAAATTGCTTTCATTGCCAAATATGGCGGCACCCTGTTTTTCTTTTTGTTTTTCGTCGCCGTGCTTTTGTATGTGTTTGCACCTGGTGGTGGCAAGCGGGCCCGTGATGCGGCCAATGTGGTGATGACAAAAGACGACACACCAATAGTAGACCCCGATAATACACAAAAGGATCTGTCATGAGTGATCAAGAAAAAATTATTGACGAGCATACCGGCACCGAAACAACTCGCCACGAATGGGATGAAATTCAGGAATTGGATACACCCATGCCAAGATGGTGGATCGGCATTTTCTATCTGTGCATTATTTGGGCCATTGGCTATATGATTGTCATGCCGGCTATTCCCCTACTCAATGGCTATACTAAAGGCATGATTGGCTTTTCTGACAGGGCACGCGTTGCTGTAGCGGTTGAAAAAATGCATGCAGACCGGTCTATAAGTTCAGAAAAACTCGTCGGGGCCAGTATTGCAACCATACAAAACGATCCCGATTTACTTCGTTTTGCTGTCGAGCAGGGAAAGACTTTGTTTGGAGATAATTGCGAAACTTGTCATGGACGCCGTGGCCAGGGCGTACCGGGCTACCCCAATTTAAACGATGATATCTGGATTTGGGGCGGTAGTTTTACCGAAATAGAGGAGACTATTTTATACGGAATTCGCGCCGATCACGATGATACAAGGTTTGGTTCTATGGCAGCTTATGGCCGCGATGAGCTATTAGAACCTGCGCAAATTGATGATTTAGTACAGCATGTTCTTAACATTTCAGGGCAACAGAGCGATAGCGCGGCTGCGGTACGCGGGGCAAGTTTATTTGCAGAAAACTGCGCCAGTTGTCACGGCGATCAAGGCAAAGGCACACGCGAAAACGGTGCCCCTGACCTGACCGATACTGACTGGCTTTTTGGTGGTACGCCCGCAATAATCCGCGAGAGCATTTACGCAGGTCGTGCGGGCGTAATGCCTAACTGGGACACCCGTCTGTCAGAATCGCAAATTGCGGCCATTAGTGTTTATGTACATTCCGACCTAGGCGGCGGCGAATAAATTGACTACCATACAGGCCTGATCAAGTATCAGGCCTTACGGCTTGGTTTTTTTGACTGAACCCATAAACTGGAACCATTCTAATGCCAAACAGTGAACAAGCGACCGAACAGGCAGACAAGAAACGCACCCAACGAGGCGAAGTCGCACCGGGTATTAAAAAATCACGGTGGGAAGCCAAGACGAAATCTACGCCGGTTAAGCCGGATAGCCTATACAAAAACCGTACTAAAATATTCCCCAAAAGGGTCAAGGGCACGTTTCGTCGGCTGAAATGGATTGCACTGTTTCTCATGCTCGGTATTTACTATTTCATCCCGTTCCTGCGTTGGGACCGCGGCCCGGATGCACCAAGCCAAGCCGTTCTCATTGATTTTGAAAACGCCCGGTTTTATTTTTTCTTCATCGAAATTTGGCCCCAGGAAGTTTATTATATTACGGGCCTCCTTATTCTTGCTGCTGTCGGGCTGTTTCTGGCGTCTGCATTGTTCGGGCGGCTTTGGTGCGGATTTGCTTGCCCGCAAACCATTTGGACGGACTTGTTTATTGCCGTAGAGCGCTTCTTTGAAGGTGACCGCAATGCCCGTATCAAGTTAGAGAAATCCAAATGGACGGCGGCGAAAATTTACAAGAAAACCGCCAAACACATAGTCTGGCTGTTTATTGCCTTTGCCACAGGCGGGGCGTGGATATTGTATTTCCATGACGCATTTGATGTAATGGCACATTTCTTCACGGGCGGCTCACCCATGACCGCCTATGTTTTTGTCGCCATATTGACTTTCACCACCTATGCTCTGGCCGGGTTTATGCGCGAACAAATTTGCATCTATATGTGCCCGTGGCCACGTATTCAGGCGGCCATGACCGACGAGGAAGCCCTCAATGTTACCTACCGCCATGACCGCGGGGAACCGCGCGGCCCGCACAAAAAAGGGGCCACATGGGAAGGTCGGGGCGACTGTATCGATTGCGCCCAATGTATTGCCGTCTGCCCGACCGGCATCGATATTCGCAAAGGGCTGCAACTCGAATGTATCGGCTGTTCATTGTGTATAGATGCCTGTAACGAAATCATGGTAAAAATTGGCCGTCCCAAAGGCCTGATAGCCTTTGATACCGGTATCAACATAAAACGTCGTCAAGACGGCAAACCAAGCGCCTATCATTTGATACGCGCCCGAACTGTCGCATATGCCTTGATCATGGTGGCTGTTGGTTCGGTTATGCTCTACGGCCTTTCGCACCGTTCGGTTTTGGATATGAATGTCCTGCGCGACCGTATCCCCAATTATGTGACACTGTCGGACGGTTCCGTCCGCAATGGCTATACGGTCAAAGTGTTGAATAAACAGGCCAAACCCCTGACAATAGAAATAGAAGCCGTGGATTTAATCGACGATATTGACGGGCTTAGTATTTTTATCGTTGGGCAAACACATCACGCCCCCCCCATCATTCTTACAGTTCCCGCCAATGAGACTATAAATTATAAGCTCTATCTGGCTATCAAAGATGTCAGCCCCTTAAGCGACCGTGAAGATTTTGTCTTCCGTATTACTGACGTTTCTGACAAAACCAACGCGCAGACAACCCCGTCTGTATTTGTCACCGGTAAGGATGAATAAAATGAGCAGTGTAGCTAAACCCCAAAAAGATGATGCAAAAAACCAGGCTAAACAGTGGACAGGCAAACATGTAGCGTGGGCAGTCGTGGTTTTTTTCGGCGTTATTTTTGCTGCCAATATCGCCATGGTGACTTTGGGCGTGAGAAGCTTCCCGGGCGAAGATACCAAGCAATCCTATCAGCAAGGTATTGAATTTAACAAAACCATCGCCGAGCGAAATGCTCAGTCCGCCTTGGGTTGGAGCGCCGACATTACGGTGCAGGAAAACACCATCGCTCTACACCTTAAGGACCGCGCCAGCCAGACTATCAAAGGGTTGCGTGTTACCGGCGTTTTGAAGCACCCTGCGGAAACCGACAAAGATATAGCTCTAAAATTTGCAGAAGCTGCTAATGGTAGCTATATTGCACCAATAGACAAAGCTCTGTTGGGCAAGCAATGGCTTCTGCTCACCAGCGCACAACAAGCGGACGGTACAAAATTTGACACCCGAAACGAAATATGGCTGAAACAGTAGCACATACTATTACAGAGCCAAATTTGGACGATGAGCTTTGCCCCAGCGGGCAAACCACAGCACACGACTTGGCCCGGATACAATCTGAAAAAGCCCGCGATTTATCTGAAAGAGAAAAGGCGAGCCAAGCCCTCCTCCCATTCGTCCAAACCAAAGCCAGCGGCGAAAAATCGCTTGATCTAATGATTAGCGGTGCCCACTGTGCGGGCTGTATGGCCAAGATAGAGCGGGAAATTTCTGCCCTTTCTGGCATTCTCCTGGCTCGGATGAATTTGTCCACCATGCGCTTGAATATACAATGGCGCGGTGAGCCATCTATGGCTGGCATCATCGTTTCCCGCCTGGAAGAACTGGGTTATGGTGCCAAACCGTTCAATATGGATCTGGCCCCAATCGCGCAACGAGACCAAGCCACAAATTTGCTTAAGGCCATGGCCGTCGCTGGTGTCGCCACGGCGTTTATTATGACGCTGTCCGTAGGCGTTTGGGACGGCAGCGAAATGAGCAGCGTCACCCGCCATACCCTGCACTGGATTTCTGCCGCTGTGGGCATTCCGGCAGCCGCCTATGCAGCACAACCGTTTTTCAAGTCAGCATGGGGTGCCCTGAAAAACAAAATGACCAATATGGATGTGCCGATTTCGCTGGCAGTTATTCTGGCTATTTCCCTCTCGGTTTATGAAACCATTCACGGCAATGAACATGTTTATTTCGATGCGGCGGTGATGCTGCTGTTTTTGCTCTTAATCGGGCGCTTTCTCGATATGCGTTTACGGGCCAAAACCGGCGAAAGCGCCCAGCGCTTGGCCGCTATGCAAGCCAGCACAGCCTCGCTGATTAAGGACGACGGTTCGGTGATGTCCGTGCCTGCAACTCTGGTTAAGCCAGATGATCACTTGCTCGTCGCTGCGGGCGAACGCATACCGGTCGACGGGGAAATTATAAAGGGCAGTTCCGATATAGATACTTCCATCGCCACTGGCGAAACCCTGCCCATGGCCTCAAATATCGGAGACAAGCTTTATTCTGGCATGATAAACCTGTCTGCGACCCTAACCATCAAAGCTTTGGCCGTTTCAAGTGATAGCTTTCTTTCGGAAATATCGAAACTGGTCGAAGCCGGCGAGCAGAAAAAAAGCAAATTTGTCCGCATAGCCGATAGAGCGGCACGTCTCTATGTCCCCATAGTGCATTCATTGGCATTATTGACATTCATAGGCTGGTTACTGGTCGGAAATTTTGTTCTGGGCATGGGCGATCAGGTTTTGCGTGTTGCAACGCTCAACGCTATTGCCGTGTTGATCATCACCTGCCCGTGTGCCCTCGGCCTTGCTGTTCCCGCCGTGCAGGTTGTGGCTTCAGGGCGTTTGTTTAAAAAAGGTGTTTTGATTAAATCAGGTGATGCACTGGAACGTCTGGCCAAAGTCGATACAATCGTATTTGATAAAACCGGTACGCTGACCCTTGGCAGTTTACAACTGTCTAATGTTGACGACATTCCCAAAGACATATTGGAAACCGCAGCCCTCTTATCGCGTGCTTCGCGCCATCCTATCGCCCGCGCCGTAACCGCTGCAGCAGGTTCTGGTGTCGTGGCCGACACTATCAAAGAGGTCGCTGGACAAGGTGTAGAAGCCAAAATAGGTGGCAAATTAGTAAAATTTGGCTCTGCAAGTTATGTGGGCGGCATTTCTGTTGATGCTGGGGATCAAGCGGACGCACAAACCGAAAGCTGGCTGCGGATTGGCAAAGCGGCGCCTATCTGTTTTCGTTTTAAAGACACGCCGCGCATGGACGCCAGGCAAACAATCACAGGCCTGCGCAAGCTTGGTTATGGGGTTGAACTGCTGACGGGTGATAAGAAGTCCATAGCCCGCGAGACCGCAAATTTGCTCGGTATCGACACTTGGCAAGCAGAAGTTTCGCCGACAGATAAACTAGCCCGCCTGGACGAACTGAAAGCGCAAGGTCATCTGACCTTGATGATCGGCGACGGTATTAACGACGCCCCTGCCCTCGCGTCCGCCTATGCTTCGGCTTCGCCTGCGGGTGCAGCAGATGTATCGCGCGCCGCCGCTGATATTATTTTGCAAGGTGATAAACTCTCCGGCCTTATCACAGCCCTGGGTACTGCTAAAGACGCGCAAAAACGGGTGTTTGAAAACCTGAGCCTAGCCGTTATCTATAATATGATCGCGGTTCCGCTCGCCGTATTTGGCATGGTCACTCCGATGATTGCTGCTCTGGCCATGTCCGGCTCGTCCATGCTGGTTACCCTCAACGCTCTTCGTTTAAAACTCCACTAAGCTTCAATTTCACTAAGCCGCGCTAAAAGGCACACTATGAACTCTATGATTTATCTCATTCCTCTCGCCGTCGCTATCTGCGCTGTCGGCCTTGCCGCTTTCTTCTGGACAGTAAAACTCAAGAATACTGTGAACCAATGCAAGGTTAATAAATCTCAAATTCAGGGGCAAACCCTAGCGAAATCGTTATCGCCTGGCCTCAGCCCTTGAACTGATTGCGAGTGTCATCACTGGTGGTTGGTTGGTCGGCTCTATGTCGTACAGGCAAGCGTGACATGCTCTACAACGGTACGTTAGGAAATACAGTTACGGTAAAGCGTTGGTAATTGAGCTTGTGCTGTTGTCCGTCAGCACTCCTAACTCACCTTGAGCGAGAACCTTGCGGGTCGTTGCGGCTAAGTGTGTCGATGCAAATGTCCCATAGACATATACGAATTCCGAATTTTGAACGTCCATTTGGCCACCCACTACACCATACCAGAAGGCATTGCGTGTGCTTTTTGAACTGTCCGTATTGGGATCCGTGAATCCGGAAAAATACACGTCTCCGGTCGTTCCACCGCCTTCTGTCGTAAAGCAATTCTGAAAGCGAGTATGGACTGTATTGCCTGCATATATGGCCTTATTAGTTGCATTGAAAACGTGAAGTTCCTGCGCAAACAAATTTCGAATACCTTGGCCCTTACCTAGGCCAGCGGGCGCGTTTATTCCGTCGATATAGAGGGGGATATGCCAAGTACACGGTGTTGAATCAACTGTAGCACCGGTAATAACAACACTATGAATTTCAAAAAAATCGGGTTTAGCTGAAGAGCTTGTGGCGTAAAGTTTAACAGCAATACCACTCGTCGTCGCGGCTCCAGTGTGATGATGAGCTACCGTTCGGATCGCAAGATCCCTTAGGCCACCACCACTTTCGCCGCTAGAAGCATCCCAGTAGAGAAACGGCTCCCATGCAAGGCTGACTTGATAGGCGCGATTTAATACAGAAAATGACTTGGAATCACCCATCAATGTTATACCCTTGGTGAAGGTTATGGGTTGCGTATTGAAGTAATAATTAGCTTGCGGGAAATAGATACGTCGACAACCGTTAGCGAGTGCAAAAGCGACAGCCGCATCAAGATGCGGGGTTGCATCATTTGTGGGGTTGTTTGGCACAAGGCCAAGGCCAGTTATATCTACACGGCCAAGTTCAACTGAAAAAGGTACAATTCCCTCCATAAAACTACTAGTGGTATGCTAGTGGACGTTTTGCTATCAGTCAAGTGAAACTTCAATGGATGTGATCACGCAGCAACTTAAAAAAAATGAACCGTTTGTTCTTATTGTGGTAGTATTTTCATGCCATACGTTTCGCGCAAAGACATTGCCTGAGAACTCTGATTAAAAGGTACACAATATGACATCCCTGATTTATCTCATTCCTCTCGCCGTCGCAATCTGCGCTGTCGGCCTGGCCGCTTTCTTCTGGACCATCAAAAGCGGTCAATACGAAGACCCGAAAGGCGATGCCGCACGCATGCTCTACACAGAAGACAAACCGATTGTAGACGAGGATGATTTGTAGGGCAGCTTCGCTCTCTAAGTATAAACTCCGCTCATCCCGACATTCAGCCACCCACACACACTCTCTCTACCTTTCCCAACACCTTACCCCCTCACCCGGCGCAGGAGCGCCGACCTCTCCCCTTTATTGTTTTGGGGGGAGAGGAACAAGGTGAGGGGTTGGGATCTTACGGGGTCAAAAACAATCCCCACAAAAAAACCTATCCACGGTTTTTTCGCTGGCCTTATAGTGCGTGTCATGAAACTCGACCTTGTTGAAATTAACAGACTTTCCCCGCCCTCGCTTTGGCAGTTGGCGCCCATTCGGGCGTTGATTGAAACATTGCTT
>Ga0316204_10001458_pt1 | contig 63284 bp, 54 predicted proteins | sample 6monrhotite_MG_2_FD_205661 | JGI IMG/M metagenome (GOLD analysis project Ga0316204, IMG submission 205661) | Microbial mat bacterial communities from mineral coupon in-situ incubated in ocean water Damariscotta River, Maine, United States -... | ecosystem: Environmental > Aquatic > Marine >... | reverse complement strand
CCCTGGCCGCTCGCCTTCCACGACCGCACTCGTTCCAGCCACTCTCCTCGTGTCGCCCGTTTGCTCACCGCTCCGGCCTACGCCGGCCACCGCCTCATGTCACGACGGGGATCGTCGAACGGATACTCAAGACCATCCCCGGCGACCGGATGGCATCGGCTGCCGCGACTGCCACGGAGACGGGGCGACTGTTTTGACCGGGCCTGGCCCTTCCGTCGACGCACCGCACGAGGTCTCGCGTTCGCCGGCCTTCGGAACCCACAGCAGCGCGCGCTGCCACGAGTTCGCATTCCCGGAGTCGAGTCGGCGCCCCGCAAGCTTCTTGATGCAGAGCACGATGCTCGAGCATGCGCAGTCGCGGTTCGCCGAACGCTCGTGCGCGTCGTGTCACTTTCCAGCCGCGGAAGGTGGTGCGGACCACTCGCTGGCATCGACCCGCAACCCCGATGCGTGGCGCCGAGCACTGGAGGTTGAAGTCCGCGCCCGCAACAACGCCGTCGTGTTCTCGCTTCGTCCGGTTGAGGTAGGGCACGCGCTTCCGACCGGTGACCTCTTTCGCAGGTTGGCGTTGCATGTGGAGTGGAGGGTCGACGCCGAGCGGGTCTCTTCGGCCACCCGTTATCTCGCCCGTCACTTTGAGCCATGGCGTCACGACGACGGCAGCCTCAATCCGGCCTACGCCTGGCCCGTTCGCGATGACCGCGTGGTCGGGGAGGACGAGTTTGTTGTCGAGGTCGAGACCGATGGAGGGGCCGATGGCGGCGAATGGGTGTGGTGGGTCGACTACGAGCGCGTCGACGCCCGTGAAGATGACCGGCCGCAGGACGCCACGATCGCCAGCGTCGTGCGAATCGCTGAGGGACGACTCGCAGTTGCGTCCTCCCCGTAGCTCGGGGGGGTCGACGGGGTGGCAGCGGCGATTTAGGCTTGCGGAATGCGTGCACTGATCTGGGCCTCGCTTCTTGCATTGCCCGCGTGCCGACCCGAGGTCGCCTCACCGCCCGTGGTTGCGGCGCCGCAGGAGCACGTCGCCCCGGACCCACAACCGCCCACGGTGGAGTCGTCTGTGGCCGCCGATGGTTGCACAACCTTCGTCGAGGCCGATGTCGTGGCCGAGGCCTATCTGCGCGGTGTGGCCAAGCTCGACGAGAGCCGCGACGGTGAGCACTACCGGATCCAGCCGTTCGAGGCGGGCGTGGGTGCGTTGAAGGTGGCGGCGAGCAACGGCCACCTCGGCGCACAGTCCCTGTATGGGCGCACGTTGTTTGGCGTGATGTTCACCAACGACGCTCCGTCCGCGGAAGAACGAGAAGCCTACGTCACCGCGGTTCTCTTCTTGCGCGTGGCCGCGAAGGCGGGGGAGTCGGAGGCCGAAGGCTACTTGCCCGGCCTCACTGCGGATTCGAGCGCACCCTTGGAACCGCCACTGGACAGCCTTCCCGAAGGGTGGGTCCAAGAGGCCTTCGAGCGCGCAGACAAGTGGATCGAGTGTCACGGCCTGCCAGCCCCCGTCGCGGGGGGAGCTTGATATCCTCTGCGGCGTGGGCCTCCCAACCTTCACATCGATGTGGTCTGTCTATCCGACGGGGACCTCGAGTTCGGTCAAGACAAAGATCGGCGGTGGCGTTGCGGGGGGCTGGCTGACCAATACGTGCGTGGTTCGGGTCAGCCACTGCTTCAACAAGTGTGGCGAACCGATTCCCAGCGGCTATCCGGGGCTCACGACCACGTTCGGAGGCAACGGCAAGCGCTACGCATTCCGTGTGACCGAGTTCAAGACGTTCCTGGAGAACAAGTACAAGGCGGCCGACATCAGCGGTAGCAGCCGCAGTGACGTCGCTGGCAAGCAGGGCATCGTCATGTTCGACGTCGATGGCTGGTCCGATGCGACCGGTCACTTCGACTTGTGGAACGGGTCGGAGTGCCGGGGCTCGGACTACTTCGACAACGCCCACGCCGTGTACTTGTGGACGTGCGGCTGAGACAACGCCCGGTCCGTAGCCTGATCAGCCCAGCTGCAAGTCGCGGCTCTCCGAGATCGTCCCATCCAGCGCGACGAAGTCCACGTGCACGGAATCCGTCTCCGGATTGAACTCGATCACGGGCACGTGCGGGTACTGGGAGGCCCACGGAAATTGCCCAGGGGGGAGGTCGCTCGCCAGAGGGTTCGTGCTTCCGGAGGTGACGCAGAGCTCCCACATCGACTCGCCGGCGGTACCTGGATTGCCGTCGACCTGGCCGGCGAAGCACATGTGCACGTCGCCGGTGACCCACAAGATGTTGCTCAGGTTGTGCTTGTCAACGTAGGCCTGCAGCTCGGCGCGCTGGGTGACGTACCCTTCCCAGCGATCCTCCGGATTCACGAGGATATCTCCGACGCCGCCGCTGGGGAGGTTGAGTCTCGAGAAGGGCACCGAGTTGACCACGCACTTGAAGTGACAGGGGCTGTTTCGGAGGCGATCGAGCAGAAACTGGAACTGCTCCTCGCCGAGGTACACCCCCGACTCGGGCGCCTGTCGTTCGGACCGGCAGTCGAGCACGATGAACTCGACGGTGTCGCCCCATCGAAAGCTCCGCCACAGAGGGTCGACGCCGGGCTCCTCGGCGTCGATCGGCATCACGGTGTAGTACGCCTGCTGAGCGTTGGCGATGCGCTCGAGCTCGGTGCGGTCGGTCGTCCAAGGATCCACCGACCCGTTGTTCGTCACCTCGTGGTCGTCCCACGTGAAGTACAGGCCGCTGCGGGGATACACGTCTCGGTAGCCGCCACCGTGCAGTACGCCCCAGGCGGCGAGGTACTGCGCGTAGCTGCCTCCTGCGTCGTAGACCCGGTCGAGATAGCCTTGGTCGCCGAGGTGAATGAACACGTCGTACTCCTGCTCGGCCGCGCGGAGCATGCTCTCCCACGGGGCTGCCGGTTGCGTGTCGTCGGGGTCGACGTACTCGGGCAGGATCGATGCACGCCCGATGCACGCGGCGATGGCGATGCGGACCGGCTCGAGTGAGCCCTCCGGGATTGCGGTGCGTACCCGGCCGAGCAAGCTGCGCTCCGAGAAGCCCGCGTCTATGTCCCCAGCGAACAGTCCGTACGCGTACCACTCGCCGCCGGTCAGACCCTCCACCGGTTGTTTGAAGAAGCCGTTCTCGTCCGGGGTGACCGCTTGCTCGAACGCCAGGTAGACCTCGCCCTCGATCTGCCCGGGCTGCCAGACCCTGACCGTGACGTCGGCTCCGGTCGCGACGTGGCCCGCGATGAGGAACGAGGTGGGCTTCATTTCGCCGGCCATCGGCGTGCGGGGGAAGACCTCGGTCGACTCCACAATGGCTTCCGGATCCCAGGGCAGGCCGGGTACGGGCTCATCGGGGAGGTCCGGAGGCGTGCCCGTGCTGCTCTCATCATCGCCGCCGCTCGAGGACGTCTCCCCGGAGGGCTCGGTGTCCTCCCCCGTGTCGTCACCGGTGTCGTTAGCCGCTGGTGGACCGTCGTCGTCTCCGCAGCCCGCGAGCGTCGTGAGCATCGCTCCGGCTGCCGCGCCGAGGAACTCACGGCGGGGGAGGGCGGAGTCATCAGGGGAGGAGTCGGTCGGTTTTCGCTTCGACATGGCGGCCTGGGTGAGCCGTTTCGACCCACCGAGCGAGGGTACCGCACGGGCGCTCGCTCGACGGTCGCGTCCGTGGCCGCGGGCTTTGTCCCCAGCTCGGTGGCCCCGTCAGCCGACCGGGGGCGGAGGCGGCGGTGGGGTGTCGTGGCACACGCCGATCTCGAGGATGATGTAGAGCAGCACGAGCTCCTGCGGGGTGAGTCCCGCATGGGCGTTCTCGGTGGTGTGGTAGGTGCTGAACATCATCCGGCCGCAGCCGTACTCGCCGCTGATACTCATCGAGCGCAGCTCATTGCTCGGTGAGCACACCGGGCAGGAACCCTCCACCCAGGTGTGGTGGCCGACGTCGACGTCGTTGCCCTCTTCGTCCTGCACCATCACCGCTGGGGTGGCGTCGATGCCCGACCAGTTGTCGACGAACTCGACCGTGGGGAGCGACAGGAGGTTGGGTTGGCCGCCACCGAGATCCGCAAGCGCGGGTGGGAGCGCCTCGAGCCACGCGAGCAGGTCGGGGTCGGTGACGACCCCGGTGGTGTCGTAGTAGCCGAGGTCGGGGTCGGAGCCCTGTCCGTGCAGGGCTTGGTAGTTGGGGAAGGTGTCGTAGAGGTACTCGTTGGCCCAGTCGGTCACGTACCACTTGCCGCCCTCGGAGACCCACTGCCGGACGTTGTCGATCCGCTGCGGGGTAAGCTCGCCCATGCCCTCCTGTGCCATGCAGGGCACAAAGATGATGTGGTACTGGCGCATCGCGTCGAGGTCGTCGAGCAAGGAGCCGCCTTCGGGTTGCTCGTAGATGTCGAAGCTCTGCGTGCCCTCCGTCAGGGTCCCGGAGCCGCTGACCTGGCCCATCCCGATCTTCCCGAGCAGATCGTAGATACGGTCATAGGTGGCCGAGCGCACCACGGCGATCCGCGGGATCCACAGGCCCTCCTCGGGGTTCCATTCCCCGGGTAGGTTGCTGTCTTCGGGGGCGATCACGGTGTCGCCTTCGACCACATCGAGCGGCGTCGCGTGTAGGAACTGCCCCTTCTGCACGACGAGCTTCTGCCCCGGACCCGTGCGGGCGGGCAGCTCGAAGGTCCCGTCAGCGTTGGTGAGGACGAAGTCCGAGTCGCAGGGGATCTCGACGCACTCGGCGCAGTACACCCCGTCGGGGACGGGCTCGGCGTCGTCCGGGGTCAGGTAGACCACGGCGCCGCTGATCGGGATCTCCAGGTTGGGCGCGGAGACGGTTCCGGTGAGGGTGGCGTTGGTGGGGGTTGGCGTGCAGTCGTTGCCGCCTTCATCGGGCCCGCCCGAGCCACCGCCTTCGCCGCCGATGTCGAGGACGCTCGTGGTGTCGCCCATCGACGCGTCGGTGGTGCTCGAGGAGACCCCCGTCGTGAACTGGACACCGCCAGTGGGAACCTCGTTGTCGTCGCGGGCCTCGCCCGAACACCCAACGGCCAGCGCTGAAAGGGCTATCGCAATCCACCTGAAACCAAATCGCATGCTCATCCTCCGCGATGGAGCCTACCGCAGTCTGCCAAGCGGCCGCCGCGCTCATGTATCTTCGTGTACGAAGAACGGAGGCTCGTAGGTCCCTGCCCTTGAGGGAGGGGGCTGACGCGGTCCCGGGCAACGCGAATGAACGAGCGAAGGCTCGCCTTCTGAAGATTTTGGTTTTTCCTCTGACCTATGCGGCGTTGCACCGTACGGGGGACCGAGGTTTCCCTTGCTCAGCTTGGCGGCCACACGTCACCGGGGTTGAGCCGATTCTGGCGCGCGAGCTCGAACGCGACCAGTGGTGACTCCTCCCGCAGGACCTCCAGCGAGATCCCTTTCTGTGGCCGCTGACTCGCCCAGTAGCGCTCGGCGTCCTCTTCCCGGCGGCTTCGGTGGTCCGAGTCGTTCAGCCCGAGCCGGTCGCGAGTCGCCTCGATTCGCGTCCTCAACTCGGCGTTCAGCTCAGGAGCTGCCAGCAGCTGAAACCCCACAAGCTCCAACTGGAACCATCCCGTCTGCACCTCAAACGGATCCAAGAGATCCGTGAAATCACGCTTGCGAGCGTTGAGGCGGGAGCACGCCAGCCGGTAGTTGTTCCACTCGTAGACTCGGTGCCAGGTCCTCGAACAAGGCGCGAAGTGATCCACAGATCGAGCACCTGTGACCTGGTGGATCCGAAAACACGAGTATGCGCAGATCTCATCGTACGCTGCCATCAACGAGTCGAGACACTCCGTCCAGTATGTCGGAAACTCGGACGAGGGCAGGTCGTGTTCTTGTGTGACCAGCTGCCGGGTTGTTGAGCCGTCGGCTTGTTTGACCGACCTTGATCGCTGCTCGAAGGCCTTCCCCTTCTTCCGAGCAGGAGAAGGCACCTTCCCGACCATCTCCGCCACGGCCCGCAAGCCAGGGGCCCGAACGTTCTGCTCGAAGTTTGGGGGCTCCGCTGCCGGCTCAACGTGAATCAATTCTCTTGTCCCCGATCGCGGACGAATTGCGTCCACCGCATCCAGAACCGGTCTGTGTCGCCCAACGCCGCACGTAGCTTTTGACCGACGCGCTCCACTGCTTCCTTCGACGGCGTCTGGCAACGCAGCAGCTCCAGTGCGTCTCTCAACGCTTCCTCTGCTTCTATCGACCGGGGCTCCGCTAGGTCGAACACCGATGAGGTGAGCCACGCGTTGGCATCGCCCCGTCGACTCCATGGAAACTCCGAGAGCACAACGTCCCCGCCTTGCAGATCCAGCTCCCAGATCCCGTCGTGAGCGGTGTCGAACCGAGTTTCGACCGACGCGAGCACCATGGGAGAGTGCGTCGCCGCGATGAGCTGCACGGGGATATCGTGTTCCCCGGTCAACGCCTCCATCACGTCTAGGATGGCGGGGACGATGCGTCGCTGCCACTGTGGATGGAGATGCGCTTCGATCTCGTCGATGAGGAAGATGATCTGACGTGCAGGAGGCTCGCCCCTCAGCTTTGCTGAGGCGAGGTGGGCTTGCCAGGTCCAAACCAGCAGGTACGCGAGCGACACAATCCTCCGAATTCCGGCGGATGCATGAACCAGTGGGACTTCCTGGCCGTACGGCATCACGAGCGTTGGATGCCTCCGGTTGTCATCCAGGCTAATCACGCGCGGCGAACCCGGTAGGAGTGGCTCGTCCGGGGACGGCGCGAGCGCCTCGAGGACACGCGTCAGCTGAGCGAAGGCTGGCCCCTTCTCGGCCTGCCAATAGGCCCAGTCGGTTACGAGTCCCTCGCATAGCTTCTCCGGCTTGTCCTTCGGCAAGCCACCCCAGACCTCATCCGGGCGAAAGTGGTATGCGTCCGGCCGCTCGCGGTCGTCTTTCTTCCAGTAGTTCCGTGCCGGGTCCCAGACCGAGAAACCCCCGTCGACCTGGGCGTAGACCACCAATCCGGGGATTGGAGGACGGCCACGCTGGTTGGGCCATGTCTCGCTCTCTCGTTCGAACTTGCTAGTCGCTGCGTACTGGCCCGCAGTCCGTTTCGTGTACGCATACTCGATCTCTGGCTTGGATGGCGGTAGATGTGGAAGGAGCACCCCTCGTGCCCACGTCCGAGTCAGTGCCCACCAAGCGGCATCGAGCAGAAAACTCTTGCCCAGTCCGTTGTCGCCCGCGAGGAAGTTGATCCGACTCTTGAAGTCGATCTCCATGTGGGCTGCAGGCCCAACATCTTGGAAGCGAAGCCGCTCGAGCATGCTGTGAACGGACGTTAGCACGACGCCATCCGGACTGTCTCACCCTGGCGCGGTCCCTCCCAAGCCGGAAGACCGGCGTTCATTTCGCGACTCCTTCCCGACCCCGCTGAGCGAGTGAAGATCTTCGACCCCGCGGCGTTTGACTGGCAGCTTCACGTGGGGACTGCTGGGCCTCAATACTCGGAGCCCAGGTCGACGTCACCTGGGTCTCAATCGCACGACCCCGCCGGACACTCGCAGTCCGCCGGGCACCCCACGCAGTCCTCCGCCCCACCACACACCCCATCCCCACACGTCGGTCCGCACGGCGATGCCGACCCCGCAAACTCCGTGTAGTACGCGAACTCCGCGATGTTCTCGATCACCGCGCGCGGATAAGACCCGTCGTCGTTCGCGAGCTCAATCGGCGCGAGCGCGCCGAGGTCCTCGAGAATCGAGCCGCGGTAACACGACATCGGCAGGTGGTCGAAGAGGTCGCGCCACTCGCCGTCATGGTCATCGTTGGTGATCGCGTACGAGGGCGCGGCGTCGGTACTCACGACGCGGTCGACCCATCTCTTGCTGGCCATGGCGACCTGGTCCATTCGGGTGGTGTTGAGGCTGCCGAGGCCGAGCGTGAACATGCGGTCGGCGAAGCTGTTCGTCATGTCCGCGTGGCCGATGTCTTCGGCGCGGTGCGTGTCGTCGTCGGGGTTGAAGCGTTCGGTTAGCTCGCCTCGGTACCCGTACCAGCGTGACCGCGTGGACCCAGGCGATGGTTCGTAGGCGTAGGTTCGGTTCCACCAGAACGTGAGCAGCTCCTCTGCCTGCGTCCGAGCGTCGTCATCGCCGGTCAGGCGCCACAGCTCGGCGTAGGCGGTGCCTGCACTGTTGGCGTAGTTGAAGGGCATCAGGTCCGAGGCGACGCACGTGTAGCTGTTCGGAAACCGATAGTAGAGGCTGGGACTTCCGCTCTCGGGCCCGAACGACTCGGAGGCGATGGAGGTGAGGTCGCCCTCGTGGCCAGCGAGCACCTCGGTGCCCAGCACCGCGTACGATTCGGCAATGTCGCCGTACGTCGCGCCCTCGAAGCCGAGTCCGTCGATGTTTGGCACTTCGTGGTCCGCCAGTCGCGAGTTCTGCATCCACCACCCGGCACGCAGTAGCGGGGTCAGAAAACGACCGTCGATCACCACCGTGCTGTGCTCGAAGGTGTTGCTGCAGACCCCGGTGGGCCAGGTGGCCTCGTCCCCCGCGATGTCAGCCAGGGTATTGGCCTGCCACATCAGCTCGTGCAAGTAGGCGAGGTCGCCGGTCAGCTCGTACATCAGCACGAGGCTGCGCAGCGTGTACGTCTGGCCCCAATGCCCCGTGCCGGCGGGGAGGTTGTCCAGCGACGCGCGCATCGAGTCCGTGTTCGAGAAGCGGACGTCGTACGCCTCTCGCCACGGCAGGACGGCGTCGCTGAGCGTGGGTGGACAGTACTCCGCGGCCGTGTTCCCGGTGCTCGTGCTGGAGTCCTCGCCTGAGGTGGGCTGTCCGGAACTCACTTCGCTCGAGCCGGACGACCCGGATTCGGGGGCGCCGCTCGAGCTGCTGCCTGACGTCGAGGTTGGCAACCGTTCGCTCGACGCAGACCCGGAATCAACCGTGTTGCTGGCTCCGCCTTCGGTGCCGCCGCTCTCCTGCGTGGGCGCGGCAGAGCAAGCCAGCGCTGCCGCCCCAATCGTGAGCGCAAACCATCTCATCCCTCTTCGTGTACGAAGTGCTCGCGCGGGCGGATCGTCGTCCATCGCTCAAACGCCTTGTCGGTATCCGGGTTGGCCTCGCCGAGCTTCTCGAACAAGTAGTCCTGGATGCCCTTGTGCACCATGCAGATGTTGTTGTCGGGCATGTGCCCGTAGATCGAGCCCTGCGTCTTGAGGTTGTGCGCCGGAACGGTGCCGCAGTACGGGTTGTAGGCGCACTGCTCGCAGTCGGGCTGACCGTCGAGGTTTGAGGCGAGTGCCACCGCACGCACCGTCTCGTGGCCCATCAGCTCGCGGTAGCTGCTGCCATCCACGTGCCCGAGCTTGAGCGCATCGTCGCCCATGGCAGCGAGCATCCGGCCCTCGTCGCAGGTGTAGATGCTGCCGTCGTAGTTGTAAGCCAGCGCTCCGATGCCGGTCCCCGAAGGACTGCGCAGATCGAGGAAGTTGGGGTCGGTGCCCTGGAGAATCTTGGTGAGAAAGATGCTCGCGTAGCGCTCCAGGATCTCGACGCCCTGCGCGTTGAGCTCGAGGATGTAGTCGACCGCTTGCCGATAGAACTCGAGGTAGTCGCTGCGCGGATACTCGATCTTCAGCCGAGTGCGCTCCGCAAATCCGAACGGGTCGACCGGGCGTAGGAAAATCGTCTTGCAGCCGAGCGCCACGTAGGTGTCGATGATCTCCTTGTGCTGGGTGAGCGAGGTCTTGGTGAGCGTGAGCAGGGCTTCGACGTGATAGAGCGTCTTGTCGAGGCCCATCTCGCCATAGCGCTCGTTGATGCGATGGATCCAGTAGCGGGCCTTCTGAAACGCATCGAAGGTGCCCAGCTTGCGCTGAGAGTTGTGGAGCTTCTCGGGGCCGTCGATGCTGGTGCACATCTGGACCTTGTGCTCGAGCAAGAAGTCGAGCTTCTCCTCGGTCATCAACGCCATGTTGCTGACCATCGTGAACTCCAGGCGCTTGCCGACGTCGGCGTTCTTCTTCAGGGCGTACTCGACGACGTGCTTGACCACCTCGAAGTTGACCAGCGGCTCGCCACCTTGGAACTCGATCGTGACGAACGAGTTGGTGCTCGCCAGGATGATGTCCACCGCCTTCTGCGCGGTCTCCTTCGACATGTCCGTCTGGACCTGGTCCATGTTGGCGCGTGAGGCGTGGCAGTAGATGCACGTCTCGTTGCAGCGTAGCGTGACCACCAGCATGTGCAGCAGTGGACCCTGGTCGAGGAAGTGTTTGCGCTCGCGCAGGGCGGCGGCGGCCTCGTGCACGCGATAGGTCTCGCGCAGGAAGTTGCGCTGCTCCAGGCGCGTCCACAGCTCGCTGTCGCGGGGGACGGTGCCTTCGACGAACTCGCGGAACTCGTCCTGCGTGAGGATGAGGTGGTTGCCCTCGAAATTGGTCAGCACCACCTTGCCCGCCACGGTGCGGTGCCGGAAGTACGCGGGGAATCCGATGTTGGGTTGCAGGGGGGCGTTCACTTGGACTCCTCCTCTTTCTTGGCGGTAGGCCCCTCGGGGGTGGGGCGGCCGTGCTTCTCTTCCCAAGTCTGCGCAATGCCCAACGGGTCGTCGAACGCGTCCTCCGAGAAATCGAATGCCTCCAGGTCGTCGAGGCCGGGAGCACTCGCCGGCGCTTCGCCAAAGCCAAACGCTTGGGCGACGACGGCGTCGGTCAGGACCTGATTGTCGGCGGCCACCCGGTGATAGAGGTCGCTGCTGCTGAGCCGAGCCTCGAACGCATCCGCGACCTTGGCGAGGGTTCCCTCGTCCTCGACGGCCTCCTTCGCACAGAGTGTCACCCGAATCTCAGACTCGGACGGGCGGTCCATCAGCACGTAGCACCGGTCGATGAAGCTGACCGCCGCACCCTGCACCACATGCGGCGGATGAGAGTCGGCGGGGAGCGTGACCGAGACGCTCAAGGCGTCAAACTTTCGTTGCGGTGCGTTCATGAGGTCTCCGAGTCTTCGGACAGGCGCTGCGTGACCCGGCCTTGAAATCCTGCGGGCACGGACTCGTGCCGTCTGGGGTCGTCGAGAGGGCGTACGAGGTCGGACGCCTCGATGAGCCACGGCGGCTCGGGGACGTTGTCCAACTCGTAAAACCCGCCGCAGAAACATGCGTGGGGGCAGGTGGCGCACTGCGGCTTACGGGTGCGTCGCTCCGCCAGGTAGCCGGCGAGGTTCACGGTCTCGTTGTTGACGAAGACCATGTGTCGCTCGAGCTTGAGCAGGTCGCCCTGAAGGTATTGCTCGTAGCCCGGCATGAAGCAGTACGGCAGGTTGATCACCTGGATCTTCATGCGGTCGCCGTACGTGTCGATGACGGACCGGGTTTGGTCTGCCGCGGCCTGCGTATCGGGGGCGACGTAGTGGGTCGCGCGCCCGAAGGGGGTGAGGAACTGGATGTTGAGCCACTTCAGCCCCAGAGACCACGCGAGCTCGGTCAGCTCGTGCTGCTTGTCGTGGTTGCCCTTGGTGATCGTGACGTTCATCCCCAGCTCAACGCCCGCGGGCCGCAGACGCACGCAGTTGCGGATGCCCTGCGTGGTCTGCTCGAACGCTTCGGCCACGCCGACCTGCTGCGCGTGGGTGCGTGCGTCGTGTCCATGCACGGAGAACAGCAGCGTCGTCAGCCCGCTCTGCACAAGCTTGGACGCATAGCTCTCGTACGCGCACATGCGTCCGTTGGTCGTGACGTTGACCATGCGGTAGCCGATCTGCCGGCTGTAGCGGATGAGCCCGACCAGCTCGGGGTTGAGGGTGGGCTCGCCCCCATCGAAGTCGACCATCTCCACGCCTTGAGCTCGGTATCGATCGAGCTGCTCGCGCTGCCGCGGCGGATGCCCGTCGATCTGCGTCCGCGTACCCACAGCGCAGAACGTGCAGTGGTTGTTGCACGCGTAGGTCACGTTCATGATCAGCTTCTTCGGCCCACTCGAGGCATCGAGCCGACTTTGGAACGTGTCCATGAACGCGGTGAGCGTCTCGGGGGGAACATCGCAGCCCGTGATGGAGGCCGCCTTCTGAAAACGCGGTCCCCAGTCCTCGACGATCGGAAGCTTGGTGTGCGCGGCGAGTTCGGTCCCAGGCAGCGGTGTCGCGTATTGCACCGCGGGATAGGCCCCGAACTCATCCCAGAGCCGCAGGGCGAACGCCAACGTCTCGTTGATCTGTTCGGCGTTCTCGCCCGGGAGTCCGATCATGTAGTGGATCAGAAGCGACACGCCGGCTTCATGCGCGTGCTTGGCCGCATCCTCGATGTGCGACAGGTCGAGCTTCTTCTGCACGACCTCGCGAACCACGTCGGGGCTTCCACTCTCGGCACTCACGCTGATCGTCGTGATGCGTTCGCGGAGCCGTCCGAAGTCTTCAGCGCGGAGGTAGTCGGCCCGCATCCCGTTGGGAACTTCGAGCAACAGGTCGGCGCTCTCGACCGCGCCGAGCACGGTATCGAAGTGCGAGCGGTGCACGTTGACCATCTCGTCCAGCACGGCGACCCGGCCGGCGCCGAGCGTAGCCATCGCGGCCAAGCCGTCGCGGAGTGTCTCCGCGGGCCAGCGGCGCTGCGTCTTGGGCTCCCCCGCGAGCCGGTCGGGATTGCTCGAGCAATGAATGCAGGTGAACGGACATCCGCGGCTGGTGACGATCGGTAGCGTGCGCTGCGTGATCGGAAACGCCCACTCGGCGCGACCGAGATCGGCGACGACGCGTTCGTGAAAGCGCCAATACGCCTGCACGTCGATCAGACTCCAGTCCGGCGCGGGTAGGGCTGCGAGGTCCGGTTGTTCGCCCCGAATCACACCCGTGGCTCTCCCGGACTCGAGCACCTCAGGCACGGTTCGCTCGCCCTCGTATTGAACGTAGGCGTCGAGTTCGGGATACGAGGCCAGCACGGTTTCGCCCGGCACTTGCACGTAGTGCTGCCCGGATTGGTAGAGGTCCGCGAGAATGAGCGGTCCGCGCAGTCCGTGGAGCAGGCTGGCCAAGACATCATCGCGGTGCGGCGGCCGGTGAAACGGCGTGTACGCGATGACGGTCGCATCGACCTGGCTCTGGGCGGCCGCGAGGGTGCGCTCGACCGATGTGCCCAGAAGCAATCGCCCGTCGTCACGACGCTGCAGCCCCGCGTCGGGTAGCGCAAACGCGTCTACGAGTTCGACCTCATGCCCGCGCTGTCGCAGGACCGTCGCCAGCTGGACGGCCCCGAGGTCGGCAAAGTACGGGTAGTCGATGAAGTCCTCGGCCACACTGACCGGGGGAGACACGACCCGCAACCGCACCTCGTCACGATACCAGCATGTGCGCGTCGCTGGGCTTATACTGCGGCCATGGCTTTGATGGAGGCTTCTCGGTGGGCTGCGAATGCGGCTGTGGCGGCTCTGTTGTGTGGGTGTTTCTCCCCCGACGATCCCCCGATGGGGGCGGATACGGACGATGCGTCGAGCTCGGGTAGTGATGGCTCTGGCCTTCCCAGCGGCTCGGGTCAAGAGACCGGCGGCTCGACCACGACCGATCCGGGCACCACGAACCCGACGGCGACGAACCCCACCGACACAGATCCGACAGACCCGACCTCCGACACGGATCCGACGGACCCGAGGACGAGCGGTCCAACCACGACGGACCCCACCGAGACGACCGGAGTTGAGCCCGCGTGTGGCGACGGCACGGCCACGGCTGGCGAACTCTGTCTCGACGTCACGCCGAACTCGCTCATGGTCCCCGCCGGTCCGGTCGACGTCGCACTCGGTGACCTCTCCTCCAACGGGCTGCTCGACATCGCGGTCATTGCTGGGGGTCCGATGCCCAATCAAGAAAATCGGTTCGTCGTACTCGAGGCCGACGGTGTCGGCGGCTTCGTCTCGGAGCACAACGAGGCCGTTGCGTCGTCGGCGGGTCGGATTCGCCTCGCCGATCTCGACGCAGACGACGACCTCGACGCGGTAGTCAACGGCGATTCCCTGATGCGGTTGCGCAATCAGGGCGCGTTCTTCAATGCGAGCGCCGTGATCTCGAGCGTCTTCGGCAACGGGTTCGATCGGTCGGATGTGTTCATCGCCGACCTGGACGATGACGGCATCCTGGACGTCGCATACACCGAAGCCTACGGCCGGGCCTGGGTCTCGGGTGTCCTCTCCAACGGTAACTGGCAGGTCGACGCCGAGCACGACTTCCCCGGGCCGGGCGAGGGGGCTTCAGGCATGGCAGCGGGTGCGCTCTCAGCCGACGGCGACGATGACGACATCGACGCGATGATGTTCAACGAATACGACTCCGCCAGCATCGTCGTGGTCAACGACGGCAGCGGCGGCTTCAGTGTTGGCCCGACCTTCACGATGTGTCCCGGAGACGTCGCCGGAACTCGTTACGGTGAGATCGCCGACTTCAACGACGACGGCTTCAGCGACGTCGTGGTGACCTGCATGGATGGCGATGGGGCCGTGAGCCTCGGCGAGGAAGGTGGCTTTGCTGCCCCATTCGCGCTCCCGCTCGCCGGCGCGTTCAAGCCGTCTGTCGCCGACCTCGATGGTGATGGCGACCTCGATATCCTGCTTACCAGTCGTACCCTCGACCGAGCGGTGGTGTTCATCAACGATGGATCGGCCAACTTCGAGCTCTCCGACATCCAGTTCATGGCTCCCGGTCCCGTGTGGGGCGCTGTCGCAGGTGACATCGACGATGATGGAGCCATGGACGTTGTTGTGATCTCCAACTCCGGCGCCAGCGACCCGGGTCGTGTCGACGTTTACACAGCGGAACCATAGTGCGCCGGAATAGGCGTGGAGGGCCGTCGGTAAGGCCCGGACCGTGTTCGACCGCATGATGTCCATGATCCGCGCCAACCTTGACCACATGCTCTCGAAGGCGGAGGACCCTCAGAAGGTCTTGGACGTCGCGATCCTCGACATGCAGGCGGCATTGGTCGAAGCTAAGAAGCAGGTGGCCGTCGTGATCGCCGATGAGCGCCGCCTGCACAAGCAAGCCCGCGAGGCGGCGGGCGCGGCATCGCAGTGGGAGCAGAAAGCGATGCTTGCGATCCGCTCTGGCGCGGAAGACCTCGCTCGGGCCGCGCTGATCCGCAAGAAGGAGCACGACGAGTTGGCGACGATGTACGGCGAGCAGTGGCAGTCGCAGAAGAACTCCAGCGACGCGCTACGCTCGGCGTTGGTCGGGCTCAGCCAGAAGATCGCCGACGCTCATCGCACCCGAAGGATGTTGGTTGCACGGATGCGCCGCGCCGAAGCGCAGCGCACGATTAACGCAACGCTTGCTGGGCTCAACGCCTCTGGGCACGACGGAGCGCTCGAGCGTATGGAAAACCGTGTGACGCAGATCGAGGCAGAGGCCGACGCGACGCTCGAGCTCGGCGGCGGCATGGAGCCTTCTCTCGAGGCGCAGTTCAGGGCGCTCGAAGCCGGCTCGGTTGACGACGAGTTGGCCGAACTCAAGCAGCGCGTCGCGCTCGAGGGGCATCGTCCGAAGGCGCTGGCTTCGGCGTAGTTCCAAACTCAGCTCTCGGCATGTGCTGACGCAGCCTTGCCAAGAAACGCTGCGACCCCGTCGCCGAAACGGTCGAGGTTCCGTCTGAACCGTTCGTCGGAGGTGTACAGCGTCGCCACCTCGCGGAACATCGACGCCGAACACGGGTAGAAGTATCGGTCGATGTGTTGGCGGTACGCTTGTGCGAGAGCACAGCCCTCGGCCGATGATGGGCACGCACCGCGCTCGAGCGCTTCGGCGACTCGCTCGAGGATGGCGTCAGATCCTCCCTTGATCCGAACCCAGTCCTCCTCGGAGTAGGACTGGGTTCGGCGGTTGCTCTGCGCGTACGCTTCCGTCCCGGCCCAGCGCTCGGCTACCTCTCGTTCGTATCGCTCTGGGTCGAAGCCGTCGAAGAGCGACGCGAGCTCGACTCGCGGGTCTCCGCGAAGCTGGGCCAGGGCCTGGTCGACCGCCGCGAGCATCCGTGCGGTGGCCTCGGCCTTCTCCTCCAGCTGGGCTCGTTGCTCGAGCAGGGCCCTCTCGGTGGAGAAACCAGGCTCGTCCATGAGCGCCTTGATGCGCTGAAGCGGGAGCCCGAGTTCCCGGTAGACGAGGACCTGCTGGAGACGAAGAAGGTCCGCCGTGCTGTAAATCCGGTAGTCCCCCTTTCCTCGCGCGGGACTGAGCAGACCGATCTCGTCGTAGTAGTGCAGAGCGCGCGGGGTGACGCCGCTGAGTTTGGCGACCGCTTGGACGGTCAGTCGGTGCTTGGACATGGGAGAGGCATGCGGTGTGACGTCGCGTGAGGGTCAAGCTATGCGAGGGTGGGTGATCCCCCGATCGCCGTCTTCTTCGTGAAATTGCCCTTTGATTCCAGAGGGATCTCTATGATCTGGAAAAAACGTCACGAAGCGTGTCATCAGTCGAGACCTCAACGCGAAGGAATTTCGCTGGGTCGCAATCCGGATCGCAGGGCCGCGACTCTTTGGACTCGAAGCACCGCTCCATCATGGGATCTAATACGCCTTTCATTCGTCATCTGACCTGCTTGCTCCTGACATCGACAGCATTTGCGTGTGCGACGGAGTCTGAGGTCGAGAGTCCTGGGACCGCAGTTCGAGACGGGGGCATTCTCCCCGGCGGAGGCGCAGAACCCGATCCCCGGGATGAGGTGTGTGACCCGTCGAATCAGGTCGTCGTTTTCAACGCACCCAATGTCTGTGACGACTTGATGGGTGGGACATGGTTGGGTCAGCGAATCTTCAGTGGCGGTGGTGCACCCGTACCTACAGGGTTGGCAGGGTATTGCCGGTATACGTTCTCCGGGTCTTCGTCACCGGCCGACGTCGAGGGTCTGACCGCTTCTCTGACGGCGTCGGTCGGCGCCAACGCGTACGAGATCGGCACCGACTGCCGCTCTGTCCAGCCACAGTCCTCCGCGATCTCGGATGAGGTGGGCGACGAGCTGGACTCCTACTTTGGGTGGCTCTCGGGCCGCGTCACGCCGGAGCAGATCGCGACAGCCACTCTGCTGGCGCCCGCAGAAATCCACACTGCCATCGTCGACACGTATCCTTCGGACCCAGACCTGGACCCCGGAGAGCTCCCCCACTCGACGCACGGACCCGTCGTTGCCAGCATCGTCGAGTCGTTTCTTTGCCCAACAGGCGTCGGTTGCACCCACCAGGTTCGCAACTACCTGGGGTTGCCTCGAACGGACGAGGGCATCGACCTCGAGCGGGGAGGTCAGGTTGGCCTGCAGTCTGATCTGGCGCGCGGCATCTATCACGCGCTTGTGGCGGACCAGCAAATGGGGTCCGAGCGCCTGGTCATCAACCTCAGCGTCGCCTGGGAGGCTGAGGAGTTTGGCGGGATGGGGCTGAACGACATGGCACCTGCTGTTCGCGCGGTCTACGACGTGCTCCGAACGGCTCGTTGCAGAGGCGCATTGATCATCGCAGCTGCCGGCAACCAGAGCGGGCTCTCCTGCGCCGGGGAGCCGATGGCACCAGCACGTTGGGAAGACATCCCCGCCCCGGACAGCGCGGAGTGTGGCCAGCTGGGCATCACCAACGCGTTTGTCGATCCCGCGAGCTTCGCCCCGCTCGTTCACGCGATCGGCGGATTGCGCGGTCCGAGCACCGAGATGCTGACGTCCCGCGCGAACGGGATGCCACGACTAGCCGCGGCATCGAGCCACGCCGTCGCTCAACCGCGGGAGGGCCTTCCCGACATCGCAGTTCGGACCGGTACGTCGGTCGCTACCGCAGTCGCAAGTGCGGCCGCGAGCCTGGTCTGGTCGTACGACACGAGCCTGTCCCCGTCGACGGTCATGGAGAAGCTCTACCTGTCGGGACAGCCCGTCGGAACGCTCACCTCAGATTTCGGTCCGGGGGGGCCTTCCGCCGTACATCGAGTTGATGCTTGCGCTGCGGTCAACTTGACGATCCCCACCGCACCGCTGGATTGCGAAGAGACGCCCCCTGTCACCGTTGCTCAGATCGTGACGGAGGTAGAGGCGGCAGTCTCGGAGACGCACGCCGTATCGACCGACCCCGGCGTTGAATGCACCGACGTCTGCGACAACGAATACTGGTTCTATCCGGTCGCCGGATCCGCTCGAGATTGCACCCAGGTTGAGCCCGACCCCTGGCGTTGGCTCACTGCTCCCCAGCCGACCGAGGCTGGTTGCGATGAGTGCATCCTGACCACAGAGTCGTCGATGAACGAGGCGTCGGCAATGCTCACCGTCGGCGACCAGTTTGATGGCTACGAAATCAAGGCGGTCGAGCTCGAGCTCTGGGACGCTAACAAGGAAAAGAAGATCTTTGGCATCAGCGACAAGGATCTCGTTCTTGGGGCGACGTCGCCGGTTACGGGCACGATCGGGGATTATGTGGTTCCCATGTCACTCGGCGGGTTTGAGCCCGTTGAGGCCTACATTGTGATGTCCTTCATCGACGAGAAGGTCGACGAATCAATCGAGACACGGGACGCAATGTTTCTCAAGATTGGGCGGTAGGCTCTAAGGGGTGATGACCCTGAACTGCTGCCACGGCAGTTCGGGGTTTGCCTCTCGCAGGTGAAGCAGGGCTTCTCGAAGCCGAGTCGGGCCGTCCTTGGCCTGCGAGCGGTGGACCGCGGCGCCGACATCCGCGGCAAACCGATCCGCAACTTCGGCATCGGCGGCGATGACCCAGTCACTCCCCGCAAGTACGAAAGCACGGCCGATGTTCATGCCGCCGCCGACAGTGTCGGGACTGGACGCCGCCGTCTCACAGCCGGTCAGAACCACACCGGGAGGGACACCGGGAAGTGTGAACACGTCGTGGACCCCGAACCGTCCGTTGTCGGCGAGTAGCAGCGCGGAGTCCCAGCCGGACACGCCAGAGCGAACGCCGTGTCCGGCGTAGTGGAGTAGATCGACCGTGCTTGCGTGCTCGACGAGGCTCGAACGGGTTGCAGCAGACCCCCGGACGTCGATGACTTTCCAGCCCTTGCCCCCGAGCACCTGTCCAACCCTGTCCGCCTCGGCTCGAGCCGAGGGAAGGTCGTCGCGAGGGTCAGCAAGAACGAGTGCCGTGCGCCCCCTGAGTGCGGAGGTTGGGCGTGGGGGAAGATCGAGACTGTGACCCAGCGGGGCGAGGTCCATCAGCGACTTTACATGTCGCCAAGGCATGAGATGCAGCGGTTCTGCTGCGTCGGTGCCAGTTCCGACTAGGCTGATCAGCGACGCGCTTGCCAAGGTTTCCAACGATGACAAATCGGAGCGCGGCGACATCTCGATCTCCGACTCGCTGAGCGCAAAGACATGTGACTCAGACGCGACGAGAATGACCTCACCTGGGGATGGCGACCGCAGCTCGCTGCAGGAACGAGCGTTGGGTTCGAGACCGAGCCCTCGAATCGCAGCATCGAGGTCCCTCTGGTTCCTCCTAGCTTGGGCGGCCAGGGTCGCTGAGGCTTGGGCTTGGCGACGTTCCGGGAGCTCCCAGAGACCCGCGCGTACACGCGCGACTGCTCGTCGTTGCTTCGCGACCATGGTCACCTGTTGAGTCCAGCGTGTTCGTTCTTCCGGCGTGGCTGCGGCCAGTCTCGCCGTCCGGTCCAGCCGGGCGAACTCCCGGGCGCGCGCAAGGCGGACTGCGCACGAGGCCTCGGCTGGGCGACCCATCCGGACCAGTGAGTCCACGAGTCCTCGGAGGCTCGCAGAGCGGCCAGCCAGATACAGCTCGCCACCCTTCTTTGTCCCGACCTGCTCGAAGGTGGCACTCAGCTGGCGCTCGGCTGCGAGGTAGGCTTCGGCTGCCAGCGCATCAAAGCCCCACATCGCGAGGAGGTCGCCACGGCGGACGTTCTGATTCCAGGTCAACTCGAAGTCGGTGGTCTCGATCGGGCGAAGAATGAGTGGGCGCTGGTTCGACTCGTCGCCGTGCTGCACAGCGGCGGCAGACGCCACTGTCTCGACCCAACCCCGGTAGTCGGATGGAATGGTGCGAAGATGTGCAAGCCATCCCTGGGCATCGAGCGGCCGATCGTATTCGAGTTCGGCCAATGCGAGGTCGAGCAGCAGCGCCGCCTCTCTGCGAGGGTGCGGACAGCGATTGACCTGTTCGAGGGCGGCAAGGAGGAGTGGGCGCGGGTCGTCGTGTTCCAGACCAGCAGCCGCGAGGACCAGATGACCCCACGCGAGGTTGTTGGCGACCCGAAGCCACTCGGAGCAGCCCGGATCGTTCTGCCAGAGTTCGCTCTCCCGTTGTCGAAACAGCGCTCTCGCCTCTTCACCCCGGCCGAGTTCGGCGAGGGTGTTGGCGAGCATGCCCACGACGTTGGGCACCCCGAAGTTCAGCCGCTCGGAGAGGGTGCGGGCTTCCTCTAGGCCCGCAATCGCGGTGCCGAGGTCTCCGGAACGGCGAGCGAAGACCGCGTTGTAGTATTGCCACCGAGCAGCTGCAAACGGGCTGCTCTCGGAGAGCGCTTTGAGCTGGGCGAGAGCTTCTTGGGCCTGCTCATGGTCGTGAGTGACCTCGATACCGTTGTGCGCGCGATGAGCCAGGACCATCGTCTGATGGCGGACTGCCTCCAGTTCGCGCGCCAGCTCGAGTTCGGATTCACCGATGACCAGCGCGTTGCCCTTCGACATTCGGCGAAGTCGCTCGAGTGCTCGAAGCTTCCCCCAGCCCGAGCTCTTCTTCACGAACGCTCTTAGTTCCTCGGGCGAAAGATCATCAATCGGGGGGCGAGTCCTCCACTCGAGCACCAGCTCGACCTGCGGACTCCAAGCCTGCTCAGGAGTTTCCACCTGCACCACGTCAGCGCCCTCGGGCACCTTGACCTCCAGCCGCAGGCCACCCCCCGGAATCGCGCGTCCGGTCGCAGGAACGGCAACGCCATCGATGCGCACCAGCAGCGGCGTCGCCGGAGATACGTCGAGCCAGACACTGAGTGCGGTAGGGCCCTCGAGGATGCAGGTCCCGGGCCCGAACTCGACGCAGCCACCGTAGATAACCTCCGGCGCAGGAGCGGCGGGATGCTCCTCGGTGGCTTCACATCCACACGCCAGCAGCGCTGCACAGATCCATCGGGCAAAACTCAAGAGGCGTCGATGATGACCTTGATCGTCAACCGCGGCCAGTCTCCCTGCATCGCCTCTTCGGCCGAGCCCGGTGCGTGACCACTGCGGGCGAAGAGCACCTCGACCGTCCAGTGTCCCCGGCCCAGCTCAATGAAGGCGTCAAGCGGCCCCCGAAGCTGAACCGAGCCCGTGGGAGTTACGGCGGGGTTGGGAACCGTCGCGAAGACTCGCTCCCCATCTGCACGGCGCGCAGAAAGCACAACCTCGATGTCCGCTTTGACAGACGTCGCGGGAGCGAACCTCCACTCGATGTTGTCGCTGGGGCGCCCGAGCTTCAGAACCTCTGGAACGTCTTCGTGCTCACCTCGGACGGCAGCGGGACCGCCTGCGATGCTGACCGCGCCGTAGGCGGGCAGCGGATCCTCCGAGGAGGGCATCGCGAGCCAGAGCACCATTGCGGCTGCTGCAGCGATCAGGATCCCCGCACCGGCCCACACCGCGGGACTTCGCTTCGGGAGCGCGGTGACGTTGTCGGGCGCCGCTTCGGTCTGCGGAGGCGGGCCCTCGGAAAGCGCTGCGTTCTGCCCGGCCTTATCGTCCAGCTCGCCGAACATCTCGCCCAGCAAGGCATCGCCAGCCTCGCCCTCGAAGTCGTCGAGCGGAATCGGCGGCTTCGCGGCGTCGGCCTCCCGCTGACGCTGGGCCAGTGCTTCGAGGAGCTCGTCAGCCATGCCTTGCACCTCCGGAGACGGCGGCGGTTTCTGATCGTGCTCCGTCTCGCCCTGCATCTGCACCAAGGGCGGCGGCCCGGGCCAGCTTTCGCATTCTATACGACCAGGCATTGACGGCCCCCCGGGTCATGTCCATCCGCTCGGCCGCAGCATCCGGGGACACCTCCTGAACGAAGATCAGGTCGAACAGGTCGTGGTCGCGCTCGTTCATCTTGGCGTGCAGGGCCGCGAGGACCTGATCGAGTTGGTTGCGCTGCTCGAGCCTCTTGGCAAGGTCTGCATCGTCGGCCGTGTCGATATCGGCCGGGTCGATCGGGGCATCGGCCCAGGGGTTGCCCCGACCGCCGCTGAGCATTCGCGGAATGCGCCTCCGTGCGATGAGCTGCACAAAACTCTCGAGGCTGCGACCTCGCTCCGGGTCCCACCGACGGAGTTGGTGCCCGTCGTTTTCGAACAGGCCCAGTAGCACGTCGTGAACCAGGTCTCTGACCTCCTGCCGCGGATCCCTGCCTTCGGCCGCGGCGAGTCTCCCGACCGCAAACGATGCTTCCCGCGCCACGGCCTGCATCAGCCGCCGTCCAAGCTCTCGACGCGCCGCAACGTCCCCCGCCAGAGCGCGGGCAACGAGTTCGACATCGTCCAGCTCGGACACGCGCCGAGGGTAGCAGGATGTGTGGCCGATGCTTGCCCACGTACCTCATTCGCATCGTGCGCAACGCGAATGACGCGGGTGCTGACAGATTGTCGAAACCCGGACGCGCGGCTCCGTGTCCACGCCGAGAGCCCGGCTGTCATCCGTACACTCGTGGGTCGGGAGGCAGGCCGGAGTCCGAACGGACTGCAGCAGGTACCGCCGACATGAGGCTCACCCGAATGGGATCGAGATCCCCAGCGAGGGTCCGATGCTCATCGTGCAGTTGCCGCGGATGGGCCCGCACGTGAACGTCTGGTTCCACTCGCGAGCCGGGACACGTCCATCGACCTCGACGCCTACGGTCAGGATGATGCGTTGGCCGAGCAACATGATGAGGCCGCCACCGGCGGTCCATCGCCCGTACGTGCCCAGGCCTTTGTTGAACGTGTCGAGCCCGAAGCCGCCCCAAAACAACGGGGAGAGCCGGCGTCGGGGAAGCATCAGTACGGTGGCCTGCGGGGTGAGCTGAAACTCGTAGTAGCTGCCGTCGGGATGCCACGAGAACACGTTGACCAACTCGCCGCCCAAGCCGAAGTACGGGACGAGGAAGTAGGTGGCCGAGGCTCCGATCGCAAACAGACTTCCGCCGGCTCCGATCACCGGGCCCGCCCAAAAGCGTCCGTACAAGGAATCGGGTTTATGCTTGGCGGTGGAGTCCCCGGGCGGTTGAAGCTCGGCGATCTCGGACTCGGGTTCGGCCGGCGTGAACGGGGTGGCCGTCGGTTCTGCCACGGGTTCAGGCTCGAGGGGAGCAGCCTCGACCGCCGGGCTCGGCTCGGCGGGCGTGGGCTCTGCCGGTGCGGTCTCCGGTGGTGGTGCCTCGCCCGGCGGCGGATCTGTGGGCGGAGCTGCCTCGGCGGCGGGCGGATCTTCGGCGGTGGGCGTGGAGGTGTCCGCAGGCGGAGCTGTTTCGGCGGGCGGCGGCGCGGTTTCCGACGGCGCGGGTGCCTCCGGCTCGTCCAGTTCCTCCCACTGCATCGCATCCGGGTTGCTGGGGGCGGGTGGGGCCAGACCGACCCACGCGGCAATGATGATCGCTGCAGACATGTTCGAAGCTCCTGCTCGGGTACCTTCCCTTGTAGCAGACCCACGCCAGCGCGACATCACCGCGGTGCGGCCCGGTGTGGGCTATCCTCGAAGACGTGAGTCAGGCCGATGCCAAGATCGTGGAGCACGAAGAGGCGGCCCACGAAAAGCGCAACTGGGTCCGCCTGACCTACGATTGCAACGATCGCTGCATCTTCTGCCTCGACTCGCACACCCATGACGGGACGAATCGCGATCGCGAAGAAGTCCGGGCGCAGATCCTCGACGGAAAACGAAAGGGCGCACAGCGGCTCATCCTCTCGGGGGGCGAGCCGACGATCCACCCGGACTTCGTCAAGTTCGTGAAGCTGGGAAATCTCGCCGGCTATCGAAAGGTGCAGACCGTCACCAACGGCCGCATGTTCGCCTACCCGGACTTCCTCGAGCGCAGCCTCGACGCGGGCCTCTCGGAGATCACGTTCTCGATTCATGGCCCGAACGCCCGGGTTCATGACGCGTTGGTCGGCACGAAAGGTGCGTTTGAGCAAGAGGTCAAGGGCCTGCAGAACGCGATGGCCGACGGTCGGCCGATCATCAACATCGACGTCTGCGTGAACAAGGGCAATGTGAAGGTGTTGCCCGACATCTTGGAGACGTTCGTCGCGATGGGGGTCAAGGAGTACGACCTCCTCCACGTGATCCCGTTCGGTCGCGCGTATACCGAAGGCAAGGAGACGCTCTTCTACGACCTCGAAGAGATGCGCCCGTTTCTCCTGCGGGCGTTCGAGTACTCCAAGCGCCCCGACATCCACATCTGGCTCAACCGTTTTCCGGTTCCGCATCTGGAGGGCTACGAGTCGCTCATCCAGGATCCGTACAAGCTCGGTGATGAGGTGCGCGGTCGCAAAGAAGAATATGCGCAGCTGCTCGAGCGAGGGATCCCGCTCGATTGTCGAGAGCCGGACCGGTGCCGTCACTGTTACCTGGAGCCGCTGTGCGATCGGCTGGACGAGGTTCGGGAGACGGTTGCCGAGCAGACCTATGCGCGGGTTCGCCTCGAGCCGGGCTTCGAAGCCTCCATGCAGCCGGTCTACGGGGGAGACCCGGCCACCAAGAAACGCACCGAAGAGCGCAGCCAGATCGCCCAGGAGGCTCAGGCGGGCAACGTGCAGGCTCGACATCGGCTTCAGGTCATCGGGACCGGCAAGTCGGTGCGCTATCCCAGCGTCGCGCACCATGTTGCGGCGGCCAAGACGGTGTGGCTTGTGGCGCCCACGGTGGCCGAAGCGCAGCGGGCGATCCAAGGGCTGGACGTGGAGGCCGTGGAACTCGAGCTTGCGGATAGCTCGGGCATCGAGGAAACACTCGGCGGCGTTGCGGTGACGCGGGTGTTGGTCAAGACGGTTCAGGACGCGCAGGCCTTGCTCGAGATGGATGCCACATTCGAGGTCGCGGTCACGCTGTCGAAGAGCACCGCGCAGTGGCTACTGTCCCTGGACGAAGCACCCCCTCGGCTGTGCATCGTGCAGCCCAGCCACGACCGATTGACCACCGCGGCATCCGAAGACGTCGAGCTGGCCGCGTTCTTTGAGGACTTCGCGCTGTCGACTCCGGTCGAGGGCGTGCCGAAGTGCATCGCCTCCGAGCGAGCTCGTGCAACGCCGTCCACTCTGGATGCGGCCATGATGACGCCCGAGGGTGAACTCGAGATCTTCCGCTTTGCTCGGCGGTATGTGCAGTCCGACTACCGGGTGAAGTCGCTGCGCTGCAAGACGTGCAAGTACGTCGGCACGTGCGAGGGGTTGCACGTCAACTATGTTCGAGCATTCGGATTCGCGGCGCTGCAACCGGTGACCGACGGATGAGGTGGCCCGACGCCGAGGGGCTGGCGTTGGACGACCTCACGGTCCCCAAGACGGGCTCGAGGACGTTGCGCGAGGTCTGGTCCCGAGCGCTTCGTCGGACCGTGCTCGACCTGCTTTCGCTCAGGGCTCCGCCGGCGTGCCGCTCTTGGGGAGCGAGCAGGGATGCGGTGGCGGCCCTGGCCAAGTCGAACCCCGGGGCGTTGTTCAGCGTGTTGCGTCAGCCCGGTGTGGGCACCCGGATCCGTTGCCTCCGTGATCCCTCGCGTGACGACTTCGACCGCGTTGGGGTGTGTGAGTCGCTCCAAGCCGTGCTCGCCCACGAGCTGGGTTCGGTGTGGACAGGCCCGGTCATTCGCGGTGCCACCTTCACGTCGTGGAGAGAACGAGGACGGGTTGAGGGCGGGCGCGTGACGAGGCAAGACCAGCACGGTCCGTTGTTCGAGCCGTTGGGCGCGGGCGTGGTGCTTTGCCGGGCCGATGACAGCCCGCTCGCAATGCACGAAGCGCATCCGGACAAGGACGGCAATCGCACATCGCTCGGAGGGCAGCCACAGTCTCAATGGACACAGAGTCTGCGGGGTGCACTCGAACTCATCGGTGTCGGGCTCCCGGCTCTGCACGCGGAGATCGAACTCGCGCTCCACCAGATCGTCCCGGTCGGCTACGACGAGTCCCGCCATCTCTCGGCATCGTTTCAGGAGAACCTCGGCACGGCGTACATGACCCTGCACCCGCAGCGGATGACGATGCTCGAGGCGATCGTGCACGAGTTCTCCCACAACAAACTCAACGCACTGTTCGAAATCGATCTCGTCCTGCACAACGCCTTCGAGCCGCTGTTCTCATCTCCAGTACGGCCGGATCCGCGCCCGCTGCATGGCGTGCTTCTTGCGGTACACGCGTTCATGGCCGTCGAGTCCCTGTACCGCTCGCTGCGCGAGCTGGGCCACGAGGTCTGCAAAGGCTCGGGATTCGACCGCCGGTTGACCGCAATCTCGGCAGGGAATCGCGAGGGGCTTCAGACCCTCGAGAACGCTGAGCCCACCGCAGCGGGTGCGTTGTTGTTGTCCGAGCTTCGGACGCTTGCGCTGTAGGCCCCGTCGTCATCGAAGAGGGCGGAGTCGACCCAAACCGGCCGCCGGAGCAGCTTGCGGCTGTATGCCGGTTCAGTCATCACAGTGGGTGGGGGTTGCGTACGCGAAGGTCCGCCCGCGGTTTTTTTCGTGGTGTTCGCGCGCCCTGCCATCCTGTGTGCTCGAGGGCACCAGCCATGCTTACCGCTAGTACTTCCGTTCTCATCGCTCTTGCTCTGACCCAGGCGGCCCCCGAAGGGGACGCGAATGCCTCGGGAAGCGTTTCCCTCGGAGGCGGTGAGGGTGCTGCGTCGGCCGACGGCGATGCAGAGGGCACGGCGGACCCCAACAAGCGCAAGGACCAGCGTTGGATCAAGCGTTGGGCACCTGAGCGCAACATGGTCGAGCTCGGTGTGTTCGGTGGCCTGATGTTCCCGCACCCTCGCCTCGAGTTGTTCGAGCCGGTGGACGACGCACCGGACCAAGGGTTCAAGCCCCTCGCGTCGCTGGCGCCCGAAGTTGGCGGCCGCATCGGATACTACCCGGCACGGTTTCTGGGTCTCGAGGCCGAAGGAGCCTGGCTGCCCAGCGAGACCGAGGCGGGCCAATCGGTCAACCTCTGGGCCGTTCGTGGGCACCTGGTGGCTCAAGTCGCTCGTTGGAGCATCACGCCGTTCGCTTTGGCGGGAGTCTCCGGACTGGCGGTTGCCAGCGGGAGTGATGCCGTTGGTAACGATGTCGACCTCGGCTTTCACTTTGGTGGTGGTCTCAAGTTCTTCTTCACGCGCCGGTTCATGATGCGGCTCGACGTTCGTGACACTTTGACGGCGCGACGTGGTCTGGGGACGGGCGTGGTGCACTCGCCGGAGGTGCTGTTGGGCATCGGACTGGCGCTCAACCGCAAGAAGTCCCCGCCGCCACCGGATCTCGACCGCGACGATGACGGGATTCTCGATGCCGAGGACAAGTGCATCGATGTGCCCGGTGTGGTCGAGTACGAAGGCTGTCCGGTCCCGGACACCGACGGCGACGGCATCATGGATCCGGACGACAAGTGCGTCGACGTGCCCGGCGTGCCCGAGTTCGAGGGCTGCCCGATCCCCGATACGGACGGCGACGGCATCATGGATCCGGACGACAAGTGCGTCGATGTACCGGGCGTGCCCGAGTACGACGGTTGCCCGATCCCCGACACGGATGGGGACGGCATTCTCGACCCGGACGACAAGTGCGTCAACGAGCCGGAGACGGTCAACCAGTACGAAGACGAGGACGGTTGTCCGGACGTCGTTCCGGAGAAGGTCAAGCAGTTCACAGGCGTGATCGAGGGCATCTTCTTCGACACAGCCAAGGCGTCGATCAAGAAGAGGTCCACGGCCAAGCTCGACAACGCCATCTCGGTCCTCAAGGAGTTCCCGAAGCTCCGAATCGAGGTCAGCGGACACACCGACGACCGCGGCAACGACGACTACAACACGCAGCTGTCGGCAGACCGGGCGAAATCCGTGAAGGAATACATGGTCGCCGCGGGCATCGACAGCAGTCGTATCGAGACTCGTGGCGCAGGGGAACTCGAGCCGCGTGAGAGCAACAAGTCCAAGGCCGGCCGCGCGAAGAACCGCCGGATCGAGTTCAAGCTACTCAAGTAAGGGCGAACAGGGGGATTGACGATGGATACGAAAACGATGCGCTGGCTTCTCTCCAGCGGACTTGTCGCAACGGGGCTGACTGGGTGTGCCGACCCCTGCTCCGATGATGGTCTTCTACAGAGCGAAATCTCTGAGTGCCCCGCGGACAGCGGTGGCGGCGAATCGGATACGGACAGCGACTCTGCGACCGAATCCGACTCGAACTCCGAGACCGACTCCGAATCCGACACGCTCGATACCGACTCGGACGGTGGCAGCGACTGCATGGATGGCATGCACAACGGCGACGAGACCGACGTCGACTGTGGCAACTCCTGCGGTGCCACATGTGAGGACGGAGAGGGCTGCGACGACGGGGCCGACTGCATCTCGGGCGTGTGCAACGACGACACGCTGACGTGCGAGCCCGGCGATCCGGTCTCCTACTGCGAGGACGCCGACGAGGACGGGTTTGGTGACCCTGATACGTGTGTCGACGTTCCCCCCGGCGGTGATCCGCCCGATGGCAGTGTGCCCAACGGCGACGACTGTGCCGACGACAACGGCAATGCGTATCCCGGTGCGGCCGAGGAAGAGCCCGATCTCTGCGCCGAGGATGAGGATGGCGACGGGTACGGGGATGCGGACCCACCCGACGGCGTGGACCCGGGCTCCGACTGTGTCGACACCGAGGCCGACATCTATCCGGGCGCCGCCGAGCTGGAGCCGGAGCTGTGCACCGCGGACGTCGATGACGACGGGTACGGTGATGACAGCGCGACCGACATCGACCCGGGCGCGGACGACGGCACCGACTGTGCGGACGACAACGCGAACGCGTTCCCGGGTGCGGCTCCCAACGACAGTCCGACCGCATGCCTCGAAGACGAGGACGGCGACGACTACGGGGATGCTGATCCTCCCGAGGGCGTCGATGCAGGGACGGACTGCAACGACATGGACGACTCCGTGCCCTTCATCGTCGTGGGTATTCCCGACGACTGTCCGACGGCCGAGTTGCTCGACGGATCTCTGGGCTGTGAGTTCTATGCGATGCCGCTCGCCAACGATGCTGGAGCGCCACCGACCTACCAGCTACTTCTCGCGAATGCGCACCCTTCCAACACCGCGTCCGTCACCGTGGAGACGCTGATCGGTGGAGTATGGACCCCCTTGGTCGGGCCTGTGGACATCGTGCCCGAGGCCCAGATCATCGAAGACGTTCCTTACAACGCGTCGGGGTCGACCGCGATCAGCGTAGGCGGTGCGTACCGAATCGTGTCCGACGTCCCGATCGCCGCCTACCAGGCCTCGATCTCCCAGTTTACGTCTGACGCGTCTCTTCTCATTCCGGTCGCGTCATGGAGCACGGAGTACGACGTGGTTGGCTATGATGGTGTCAACGCGGCCTTCGGGGAGTATGTCGCCGTGGTGGCGGGAGAAGATGCGACCGACGTGACGATCGCGCCGTCTCAGACGATCATCGGCGGTGGCGGAGTTCCGGCGATCGCCGCTGGAGGTTCGGAGGTCATCACCCTCGACGAAGGCGACACTGTCGTGCTGATGGGGCTTGGCTCGAACGCGACATCGGATGCCTCTCTCACCGGCACGCTCATTTCCTCAACTGCGCCAGTTGGTGTCTTCACGGGAAGTGAATGCAGCAACATCCCTGGAGGAAGCCCGTTCTGCGACCACCTCGAGGAGATGCAGACGCCCACGAACACCGCGTCGACCACGGTCGTCGCGGCACGCATGCCTCCTCGCGGCGTTGTCGTGGAGGACGCAATCTGGCAGATCTACGCGATCGAAGACGCCGAGGTGAGCTTCGACGCGCTTGCGGGCGTGACGGGCTTGCCTCCGGGTCCGGTCAGCATTGCCGCGGGTGATTCGCTGGAGTTGTCGGTGGGTGGAAGCGTCGCCGAACCGGGTGACTTCGTCGCCGAGTCCGATGCTCCGATCATCGTCTCGCAGTTCCTCGCCGGGTCTTCGACCGTCGGCGTGGTGGCTCCGGGACTGGCCTCAGGCGACCCCGCGCACGTCATCATGCCGGGGGCTTCTCAGCTGCTCGAGGCGTATGTTGTGAGCACCGTGGCCGGAAACGTGGCCAACCACCTCACGGTCACGCGCCAAGCGGGCTCCGGCGACATCGACCTGGACGGGGCGGCGATCGCTGCGGGAGACTTCGTGGCGATCAGCGATGATTGGGAAGTCGCGAGAATCCAGATCGCTGAGGGCTCGCATGTGCTGACGAGTGCGGATGCGTTCGCCGTTGTCGTGTCCGGGTACAACGAGGACAACAGCTACGCGTATCTGGGCGGTGGCCAGGCCCGCGCGCTGATCTGCGAGTAGCGCAAGAACTCGGGACGCCCTGCGTAGAGGGCGTCTCGCGTTCCCAATGCGTCCGTGGAAGGCGGGGCCGCGTGGTAGCTTGGCTCATTGGAGCCCTCAGCAAGCCTTTCCGGTGAAGCGAAGTCCGCCGTGAACTTAGCTTGGCGCGCGCTGGTGACCGAGCTGAAGTTTGTCGTGCGGACGTTCATCGAGGGCGCGAAGAAGGCGTTCCTCACCACCACGGCGCTTGTTGTCGTCTTCACCCTCCTTTCGATGTTTCGGGGTGAGTTCGACATCACCGGTGCCATGGACGTCGTGGTGTTGCTGATTGTCGCTGTCGCCTACGGCGCCTATGTCGGAGCGTTCGTCGGGCTCGTTTTCGGCTCGTTGTGGCTCGCTTGGAAGACCGTTGGGCCGTGGATGTTCGTCCCCCTTCTGCTGACGCCGCTCACAGTCGCACTGGCGTTTTGGGGGATGTGGGGACTCCTCGAGAATCAGACCATCGATGTGGGGGCGGCGCTGCTTGTGGCTGGCGCCGAGCATGACTGGATGCTGGCGTCGTTGGGACCCGCGGCGCGCATTGGTCCGCCCATCCTCATCATCGCGCTCCCGATCTTGGTCGTCGACTTGGGGTTGGTGGTGCTCACACCAGGTGTGCTGTGGGAGCTGTTCGTGCTCGCCTTCGACCTTTGCCTTGTCCTGGCGGTCGGCGTCTTTCCAGCGTTGTTGTGCTCGGCGGTGGTGCTGCCCATCGCCTACGTGCGGCGCTATCGAATGCGGACGAAAAGCCCGACGGCTCCGGCGAGCTAACCCCGCACACGGCGAGGTGTCACTTTCTGTGCCGAATCTCGGGGTGGGTCAGACCCACGCCACGGGTGGTGCGTGTACTGCCACGGTTGGCCGCGTTTTGCCGCGCCTACCGGAGTCTCATGCCCCGATTCGGAATCGCGATCGCCCTGTTGTGTCTAGCGTCTGTTGGCTGCTCAAAAGCCCCCACCACCGCGACAACCTCCCCTGACGTGCCCCAGACCGTGGGGACCGAGCCGCTAGCGGTGGCGACGAACGACGTTCCGACCGCGGTCGCACCCGATCAGGCACGGAACCCCGACCGCCCCTGGCTCAGCGCTGCCACGGCAAGCGACTACATGCTGATCGGCCAGACGGACCAGACGTTCGGCGTGTGGGTCGACATCCCGCAGGCGTTCGGTGGCCACGTGCCCACCGCGCTCACGCTTGCCATCGACACGTCTGGCTCGATGCGGGGCGACAATATCAAGCACGCACGCGAGGCCGCCGGGCGTCTGGTCGACGAGTTGGAGGACGGAGACATCGTGTCGCTCGTCACCTTCTCGAGCGAAGGGCGAGTGCTGATGCCGCCCACAGCGCTTGACGCCCAACGCCGCCGCAGCCTCCACAACATCATCGAGGAGTTGAGCGCCGATGGCGGGACCGCCATGCATGATGGCCTCAAGCTCGCCGAGTCGCAGCTGTGGGACACGCCCGACACCCACCTGGTCCGACGTCTTGTGGTGGTCTCGGACGGCAAGGCAACCGTGGGCCCCATCTCGCCGCAGGAGCTTGGTCGGATCGCCGAGGTGGGTTTGCGAAGATCTGTCCAGGTCACGGCGCTCGGGGTTGGGCTGGACTACGACGAGCTCACCCTCAACGAGCTTGCCCAGCGCTCGAACGGTCGCCTGTATCACGTCGAGAAGAGCGCGCAGCTCCCGGGGATCATCGAAGATGAGATCGCACTGCTGGAGTCGACCGCCGCCGCAGGCGTCGAGGTCGAGCTGGTCGCCGCGCCAGGAGTCGAGATCACGGGCACAGCCGTGGCTCGAAGCACGCGGTCGAGCGAGGGGATCCGCGTCCCGCTCGGCACCATGTTCGGTGGCCAGACGCGCGAGCTTCTGGTGCGCGCCCGCGTCCACGGGGATGGGACCGAGGGCCCGATGGTGCTTGCGTCGGTGCGACTGCACTACCGCGATCCCGCCGATGGGGGCGTGAAACGGGTGCAGGAGACGGTGCTGCGCGCAACGGTGACGGACGACCCGGGGCTGGTCGCCGAGCACATGCACAGCGGTCTGCAAACGCTGGTCGCCGTGCGAGACGCGTCGACGTGGGCGCAGCAGGCCTCGGCGGAGCTCAACAATGGTGACCTCGATGCCGCGGAGGAGCAGCTCGCGCGTGCCGAGGATGCACTGCGGGTGCAGCATCGGCAGGCGAAGACCAAAGTCGAGAAGGAACGGACCCGACGCTCGGCCGACAAGATCGCAAAGCAGCGCAGCGGCATCAAGAAAGCGAGGAAGAAGAAGCCCGCGGCGCGGGCGAAGGCCAGCCGCAGCATCTCGCTCAAGGCCAACGACGACGCCATGGACGCGTTCGGGTACTAGCTAGAGAGACGAACCGCAAAAACACGCGCGCCAGTGCACGCCTGGGACCAGTTGTGGCGGCGTCGCTCAGCGCTCGCGGTGTGCCCGACACAGCTTCGGCCTCCCTCCTGGCCACAACTGGCCCCAGACGCACTCTGACACCCGTGTTTTTGCGGTTCGTCTCTCTAGACGCGCAGGCGGACGATGGCTAGGGCGACCTGTTCGAGGCGGAAGATGAAATCGGGAAGACCGGCATTGGCGGCGCAACTGCGGAGCCGGTCAAGCGGTCCGCGCAGAGCGTCTGTCCGCCGAGGGGCGTTGTCGAGGCCGAGTTGAGCCGCGACCTTCTTCGCTGGGTGCTTTCCACCCGTGGGCGAGAGACGCTCGGGTTTGGCAATCGGGTCGAATGGAAGGTTCCGTCGAAGCTCGGTGAGCGAGGCTTGTTCCTGCGGGGTGTTTGGTGCAAAGCAGCCAACGAGCCAGGCCTCGATCATTGGCACCGGGACGCCCCAGGCGAGCGGACAAGGCGGTTCGGTTGCTACGTCGCGCAACGGCTCCGCTCGCTCCGGTTGACGGTCAGCATCACGTAGCCAGACTGCCGCGTCGGCCCTTGATACAACCGTTGCGATCCTCCCCCAACGGGCTTGAACAGCGTCGGGGCCGTGTTTGCCGCCGAAGTTACCGTGCACCATCCGTGGGTTGACCCGGCGGTCACTGTTCTGGGCAAACGACTTCACCTCAGTCCAGGGGAGAAATCCCTCGAGGCCGTCGGGCCGCAGGTATTCACGGAGCGTCGCGAGAAGCTCAGACTCTACCCAGTCCTCGGTCTCGAGGAGCGCGCGATCGAGGAGCTGCTGGGCCAGCGCTGCGTCCGTGCTGCCCTCGACGATGAGTAGGATTCTCGCAACCGTCACGAATCGACAACCCAGTCTTCGCCGACGGCAGACCAGAACTCACCGGTACGCAGCTCTCCCTTCCAGCGGTCGGCGTCCGGGTGATCGGACAGCGATCGGACGTATGCCCGCCCTTCTCGCTGGACCACGACCGCGACCTCCTCCGCCTGAAGTTCGTCGACTAGGTATGGGCTGTGCGTGGTCGCGATGACCTGGAGCGTGGGGTCCCGACTGAGAAGGCCACGGATCGCAGTCAGGACGTCGGCTTGGGCACGTGGATGAAGTCCTCGCTGAATGTCGTCGAGCAGAATGGTCGTCGGACCGGAAGTTGATACCAGAGCAAGTAGGATCCCGAGAACGAGGTTTGTCCCTTCGCTGGCATGTCGAGCGCGAACATCGTAGCCGTGGATCCGATAGACAGGCTCGTGCCCGACGCCCCCATCGCTAGGAACTCGCTTTCGGCCCGCACGTACCGCGTGGACATCTGAAAGCACGCCGTGCAACTCAGCGTCGAGGCCGTCCAGTACGTCCCGCGGCAATGAATCGAGGACCGGCCCTGCATTCGCGCCGCTGGATTCGAAGATGGGCAACTCTTCCCCAGATACCGCTGGACGGGCGATGAGGTCGGGCTCGAGACGAAGGAGGCGCGCATCGGTAGGCCATCCGATCGGTTTCCCCGGCGAAGTGGGGTCCTCCACGGTCGCGACAGAAAACCACTCTCGCTCGCGGGGGAGGATTTTGAGTCGTCCACGCCGACGCCCGCCATCGGCGATGAGTTCGATCAGCGTGCGGTCAGATTGCCAGGATACGATCTCTTGGACGTCGTTGGGTTCAACGCCGAACCGCTTCACCACGGAATCCTGCCTTTCAGTTCCTCTCAAGGCCGCCGTTGTCCCTGCGATCGCCTCGAGGATCGAAGTCTTGCCGCTCCCGTTTGCCCCTACCAAAACCGTGAGTCGCCCGAGATCTAGCGAGACGTCGTACGCACTCTTGTAGCCCTTGATCTCTACGCGTTCGAGCATGGCACCCATGCCGAGCCTACCCGAATTTACGCGTGTTGGCCTACGGCCGTGCCCTGGCATGCCGCGAAGATGACGGTCAGGGCATCCCACAGAGGAACGCCCTCACGACTCCTCGCCCTGCTCGCGTTCCATCGCGATCCCGCTCGCCTCGGCCTTCCGCCCCTCCGCCTTTCGCTTCGCCGCATACAGCCGCTCGCCCCGATCCGTCACCCGACCCACCGGGATCAACGACGCGTCGCGCTGCGGAGGCGCGCTCGCCACATGCTGACCCGCCCGGGTGAAGCGCTTCTTCCACTGCGTGAAGCTCAGCGGCTTCTGACTCGGGTCCGTGCCATCACCCAGCACATGTTCCACCACCGGTTGTAGCGGCACAAAAACGGGGTGCAACTCCGCCGGGTCATACCCATCCCCCCGATCGAACAGCCCTCCGCAGATCGATCGCAACGAGCACACATCGCAAGCCTCGGTGTAGATGTGCCCCCACTCGGTTTGCCGCACGGTCTGCTTGTCGTCCAAGAAGTGAACGATGCGTTCCTCGCCTTTGACGATCTTGCGGGTCTCGGTGCTGGCCCACGCGAAGTCGGTCATGTAGCAGAGTGGGACCTTCTCCACCCGAAAGGTCCGGCCGCTTTTGTGAAGGAGCTTCATCGCCCGGTGCAGCGAGAGCTCGAACTCGGCCAGGCGCGGGGTGAAGGTGGCCTGGTTGACCTCGGCGCGTCCCATGGAGGGGTCGAGGTTGTTCCAGACGAAGTGCCGGATGTGCGGGTGCTGCTTCACGAGCACCCGGATGTTCTCGTGCAGGTGATCTGCGTTGAGCTTGTTGATGACGCAGTTGATGTTGACTTCGATTCCGAATCGAGCCGCGTTGTCGATCGCTGCGTATGCTTTGGGCAGGGTGTCCTCGGTGCCCCGCAGCTTGGCCTCGATGTCGGGCCGGACCGAGTAGACCGAAACGTGCACCAGCCGGACGCCCGCTTCGGCGAGAGCCTGAGCGAAGTCCGGCTGTGAGAGCCGCGAGCCGTTGGTGATCAGTCGGACGTGCAGCCCTTGCTCGTTGGCATAGGCGGCGATCCTTGGAAGCTCGGGGTGCAGCGTCGGTTCACCTCCGGTGAGGATGATTCCGAAGTAGCCACGCTCAACAAAGTCGTCGACCAGCACGCGCATGCTGTCGAAGTCGTGGGTGTAGGGGGTCGTCGGGTTCGAACAGAACCCGCACACGTGGTTGCAGTGCCGAACGACCTGCAGGTAGCCGATGTTGGCCAGAGTCTACAGAGTCTACCGGGCCGCCGGCGATCGCGGCACTGCAGTCACGTGCCCGGACACGAATGTCGTGGTGTGCGGCGAGGGAGGCGCGACGGTTACACGCCTGGAGCTTTGGCACGGCAGTTGTATTCAAGGGCGTCGGCTTGACTGGATTGGCGGCGAGGCTCCTTGGGGGAGAGCGCCGCAGAATTGGCTTGGTGAATGGGACGACTTCTAGGTTTGATGACGAGCCTGCTCGAACAACACGAGCAGATTCCTGGGTGCTGGGGTGGGGCCGAGGTGGCAGCGGATGCCGCCCGGACGTTGAGGGGTCGAGGTCATGCCTCGGTCCAGCCGTCCGTGACGTTCGCCTGGGGGGCGGACGACGTGGTGGGGGCCTGGTTGGCGGAGGCTTCACATGCAGAGAGCGGCTCGTGGATGGCGCTGCGGGCGGTCGTACGCGAGCTCAAGGCCCACGATGCTCCCCGAGAATTGGTGAGCTCGGCTCGGGCTGCGTCGGCGTCTGCACTCAACAACGCCGCGATGCTGGAGACGCTTGCGCTGCGGTGGGGTGTTCGCCCTCGGCAGCCCAAAGTGGTGTCGATCGCGGTCCGGCCTCTCGAGTCGCTCGCGATTGAGAACGCGAGCCAGGGCTGCGTGCGAGAGACCTGGGCCGCTCTCGAGGCGCGCTACCAGTCGCTCGCAGCCCGAGACCCGGTGATCCGCCGAACGATGGAGCGAGTGGCGTGCGATGGACTCCGACATGCAGAATTCTCCTGGGCAGTCGACGCGTGGGCACGTCGCCGCCTCGAGCGCGCAGCACGAGACCGAGTCGAGCGCGCTCGCGTTCAGGCGGTCCAGGACCTGCTGGGCGCCCTTTCGATCGAGAGGGAGCGGGAGTTGTGCGTGGAGGCGGGTCTTCCCACCGTGGCGACGGCCCGCGGGTTGGCGCGTGCGCTCTGCGAAGCGCTCTGGTCTCCCGCGCTCGCGAACTGATGCTGTATCGTCCTCGGGACGTGAGCGGGACGAATTGGACAAAGGGTGGTCTGTTGGTGGCGGTGCTGGTTGCGGCCGGGTGTCCAGCGGAGTCGGACGAAACAGGCTCCGGCACGGAGACCAACGGTTCGACGGGCGAGGACGGCACAACGGGGACCGACCCTTCGGTTGGGACCAGCGGCCCCGGTTCGACCTCGGGCGTTGACGAGAGCGAGACCTCGTCAGCGGACAGCTCGAGCAGCGGCGGTGAGGAGACCGGTGACCCCTCGGGCGGAGAGGTCTGCGGCGACATTCCGACCCGAATGATGTTCTTTGGGGACAGTCTCTTCGCTTGTTTTGGTCAAGACGGAAAGAGCGAATCCGAAACGTGCAGCGCCCGTCTGTCGCACGAGTACCTGACCGAGAACTACGCACCCGGCGCGACGTACGAGAACCTCGCGGTCAGCGGAGCCGTGACCCGCGATGTGGTCAACATGCAGCTGCCCGGAGCATCCGTTGGCATGCCCGGTCACACGTTGGTGGTGGTTTGGGTTGGCGGGAACGACATCTCGCCGCTCCTGCTGCAGTCGGATGCCGCGGCCGAAGATGCCTATCGCAACGACCTCGCGCCCGAGTTCGAGACGCTGTGGGGCAACATCGAAGCCTGGGTCGACGACCCCGCCAACTTCCCCGACGGTGCGACGCTGATCGTCAACACCCAGTTCAACCCGTTCGATGACTGCAGCGCCGATCCGTTCGCGTTCATGAGTCCGCTGAAGACTCAGCTGCTCACCGAGTACAACGACACCCTGCGAGCGCGCATCGACGCCCGACCCAATACGTACTTGTCCGACCAGTACCCGGTGTTCCTGGGTCATGGGCACCACTTCGGCACCGAAGGCTGCCCCAACTACGCGGAAGGGTCGGCGTACTGGATGCTGGGCGGAGCGGACCTGGTGCACCCCAACGGGTTGGGGCACGTGTCCATCGCGGGGACGCTCAACGGCGCGCTCGACGAAGTGTACGCCTGCGATTGAGGTCAGCCGCCGACTTGGGCAAACATCTGCCCAAAGAAGGCGCTGTAGCTGCTCGCGCAGATCGAAAACAGAGGGACCCCAGGTTGGTCCCCGGTCTGTGTGAACTCCAGCATCCGAACCGGGGGAACTGCTTCGATGTCTCCCTGGCTGCAGCCGGGACCGACGCCGAATCTGGCGTTGAAGGAGTCGGGATTCGAAGCGTCGGCGCCGCGGGCATACAAGATGTCACCGGGTCCGGCGTAGGGTTCTGGGACCCCTGTGATGCCGAACGTGTAGACTCCAGCGCCTGCAACCTTGCTCGCCCGGACCGCATCCAGACGGCCGGCATATCGCGAGAGCGGACGAACGACCGCCTCTGCCGCGTTCTGGGCGTCGGAGCCATCGACGGCCTTGTCGTGCGCCACGCAGGCGTCGTACTGCGGCGTTCCTGGCCCGGAGCATTGCACCCCTGCGTTCCAGCAGACGGCTGAGGTTGGGGTCTGCTGTTCCTGGGGGAGTGACCAGAAGACCTGATTGCCGACGCCGTGCTCCCCCACGACCGTGTTTTCGTGAATGGGATCGAGTGAGCAGTCGACTTCATCGGTTACGAAGATCACGACAAGGTGAGCGTTGGGCCGAATGAAACCACTCTCGAGGGCCCCCAGAGCCTCGCTCCAGGTTGTGGCGAGGTACATCGCTTCGAGGGGCTGTTCGAAGCCACAGCCGTTGATGCCCATCGGGAGGGAGCATGCCAGGGCCTCGGCCATGGACGTTCCGGCGAGGGTGTCCGAGGACAACCATGGAGGTGCGCCGGGGGCCAGGGAGAGTTCTTCGAGGCTGCACTGCTCGGCGCAGGCCTCGTCGTAGGCGTTCGTGTCGTCGCCGCTGAAGTAGAAGTCTCCAGCATGGGTTCGACAGCTGACCGGAGCGATGAGATGTCCTTCGTGGGGTTGCCCCACGTTTGCGCCCTGGCACCAGTAGTTGCCGTTGTCGGTCGTCGTGGCGCCGATTCGGTAGTCGAGCCCGGTGGCGTCAAGCGCCGTCACGATCGCGTCTGCACTCTCTTGAAGCCGTCGCTGTGCGACGCCCATGGACCCGGAGTTGTCGAGCACGAACAACACGTCGATCCCTTCGACGTCCCCCTTGGGAGGGGTGCCGGAGGTACCGCTCGGGTCGCCGCTCGTCGTCGTACTTGCGGTGTCCGTCGTGTCGGACGTCTGTCCGGTGTCGCTCGCGCTTCCCGAGCCTCCCTCGGTTTCCCCCGGGATGTCTCCTAGGTCGATTTCGGGGTCGCAGCCGAGCGCGGCCGTCGTGGACAGAATGAGCAGGGTGATCAGGTGGGATTTCACAAGCGTCTCCAGAATACGTCCACGCCTCAACGACGCGCACGGGATTGCGGTGCGGGGGGAGCCCTGGTCGGGCCGGAGGGATGCGTTATTCGCAGGCCGCTTCGATGCGACTTCGGTGCATCGACTTGGGCCAGCGTTTGTGGAACTTGGACGCGGCGCTGGAACCCTTTGCGCTGCCCGACTCGCACAGCGCGAGGGCCCGCAAGGCTTCTCGGTCCTCGACGAAGGCGCCGCTTGGATAGGTCGTCGCGTGCTGTCGCGCCAGGGTCAGTGCGCGCCCGTGGGATCCGCTTCGGACCGCCGACTGCGTCCGCCGAATCAAGGCAAGCTCTGCTTGCACCGATGCTTTCGGTTTTGCGGCGGGGCGAGCCTTCGCAGGCTTGACCTCGGCCTGGGACTGGCTAGCCTCCTTCGACGGGGCCGGTGCTGCGGGCTGTGGCTCCGTGGCGGGCTGTGTCGGCGGTTGCGCGGGTGCATCGCCAGGGACCGGGGCACTGCGAAGCGTGTCGGCGGTGGGCTGCACTGGCGCCGCGGCGGCTGTGCGCTGGTTCTCCGGGCCAGCTGTGGAGCTCTCGGCCGTGGGGGGACCGCGGTCCCCGGTGTCCAAGCGGCTGACACCCACGGCACCACCGGTGACCAGCGTGGTTGCGATCAAGACCTTGCCAACGGTGGTCGACAGAGCGGCGGAGAGCTTGCCAAGCCCAAGCTTGCCGAGGGTGGAGGCCTTGCCCGCGGCCGCCGGAGCTCCCACCGCGGGCACCACTGAGACGAAGCTGTGTTCGATCGACTGCCACACTTGGTTGGCTTGGGTCTTCGTAGCTTCAGCCGGCGCCGACCGTTCGGCTGCAATCAGGTCGTCGAGGTTCATCGAGCGTCTCCTTTCTCTCGCCGCTCACGTGCGTGCTGTCGTTGCACCGAGCGCTCGAGCTCGGCCCGGGCTAGGCGGAGACGCGAGTAGACAGTCGCTGGCTTGATGCCAAGGACGGATGCGATCTCGGGGGCGGTCATCTCCTCGAGCTCGGCCATGATGAAGACCGCGCGCTTGTCCTCACCAAGCTGCTGCAGCAGGTCGCGAAGCGTGCGGGCCGCGTCGGCCTGGCCGTGCGGATCTGCGTGGGTACCGGCGCGGGTCAGCCCATATTGCTCCCGTCTCTTCTGCTCCCGCGCGTAGTCGCGACGCTTGGAGCGGGCGATCCGCAAGCAGATCGCGAACAGCCAGGTCTTGATCGAAGCCCGGGCCTCGAACTCCGGGAGCCGTCGCGCGACGACCATGAACACATCATGCGTCGCGTCAGACAACGTGGGGTCGGCCACGCCAAGCCGGGCGAGTGAACGCCACACGAACCGCTGATGCTGGCGGTACACGTCCTCGAGTGCCCGCTTGGCGCTCGCCTGTCCTCGCGCCCGGTCGGGCTCGGAGACGGGCGGGGCGGTCGGTCCGACCGCAGCGGCGAGGGCTTCCACGCCCTGTCCGTTCCGCGCCGCCGACGAATCCATCACCCAATCTTCGCCCACTCCCGGACTTTTCTTCAAAGCACGCTCAAAGGGGCTCGCCGAGCCGGATTTCGACCCCTGCGAAGGCACTCACGCCAACGGGGAGGGTGCGGGTGACCGTGCCAGCTCCGCCCACCTCGTACGTCGGGCGGGTCAGTGGGACCAGGGCCTCCACGCCCGCCCACAATCCTGTACGCCGCAAGAGCCGCCAGGTGAGGTGAGGGCCGGCCCGGAAGGCCAACCATGTTGGCGCACGGGTTCGTGCATTGTCGAGTCCGTCGGTGGTGGATAGCATCTGCCCTATTTCTAGGGCACCGCACGGCTCCAGCGCGGCCATGGGGGCAAGCGGCACACGCCAGCAGCCGCCGGCTGCCAGGCCCCACTGGGTGAAGCGAGCCCGTGTTGCATCGTCGATGGCGACGACGCGTCGTGGGGCCGTGACGACCTCGAGCGAGACGCGGATGCGGGGAAGGAGCAGCCCACCGCGCAGCGTCAGTGCACCGACCGCTCGATCCAACGAGCCATATCGGATGCCACCCGCGATGCCGAGGTGGGCACCAATTGCGAGCGGCGGATCGACAGGTTCGGGGGCGGTCGACGGTTCCCGTTCCGGCTCCGGTTCTGGCTCCGGTTCTGGCTTCGGCTCCGGCTGGGGGACGGGCTCTGGCTCTGGAACCAGCTCCGGTTTCGGCTCTGGCTCTGGCTCTGGAACCAGGTTTCCAGCGGCCGCGCCTGTACTCGGGTCGAGCGCGATGGCGACGACGAGAGCGGCAGCGTCACTCGCCTCCTGGCAGCTGTCGACGGCGGGGAGCGTGCGCGTCGAGTTGGCGGTGCCCGACCGCATGTCGATCGTTGCGGACCAGCCCCGGTCACTCTGTGAGAGCGTGACGGTGAAGTCCGCGTCGGTCTCGATGTCGCCCAGGCGTGCGCCGAGGTTCGCCTCGATCATGGTGAGCCCCTGCGCTGCACTAGGGCAGGGAGCCGGCGCTTCCCACTGCACGGCCGGACTCGCCGCGGCCGCGAAGGTCCAAAATGCTCCAGCAATGGTCAGCGCGACCAGCAACGCCCTGAACATACCGCGCTTGCTTCGTTCTGCTACGTTCGCCCGCATGAGTGGGTCTGGCTTCAACGTCGGAAAATTCCTCGGTCTCACGGCGGCGCTCGCCGTCGGTGCTGGGGCGGGCGCGGGCGCCTACTACGGCGTGCGGGCTTCGGCGTCGAGCTCGGGCGATGCGGATCCGAACGCTGCGGCGAGCGGAGAGACAGACGCCGAACCCGCTGAGCCGCAGCCGAAGCTCGACATCCCCAGCGGCCCCAAGCGGGACATCCCGGCGGTCGATGACCCGTCCGACCCCAATCACCTCCGTCTCGACGTGCCGGCCCCATGGGGCGCCGACGTCAAGGGCGGCGGTGGTGGTGGTGGTGGTGGCGGTGGCGTCACGCAAGAGACGTTCTGACGCGGAGATCTGCCCCACATCAGATCGCGGATCGGCGGGTATGCTCCGCCGGTGAGCCAGTCGCCTCTTCGTGCCCAAGCTGACGCCCATCTCTACACATCGTTGATGAACAACGCCGATGTGCGGCGAGCCGCTGAGGCGGCGCTCGAAGACAGCGAGCAGGTCAAGGTCCGTCGGCAGTTGCTCTCCACCTCGGTCCGGCTCACGCCTACGTTGGCGCCCGAGCTGCACAAGATGATCGACACGTGCAAGGAGAAGCTCGAACTCGACTCCAAGTTCGAGCCGTACGTCTATCCGGACTCCCAGGCGAATGCGGCTGTCGTCAAACCCGAGGACGGCCGGGTCTTCTTGTTGTTCAGCTCGCAGCTGCTGGAGATGTTCGATGAAGGCGAGCTCACCTACGTGGTCGGCCACGAGCTGGGGCACCACAAGTTCGGCCACCACGGCCTGCCGGTTCGCGCCGTTCTCGAGGGCGCCAAGGTTCGCCACGCCACCGCGTTGCAGCTGTTCTCGTGGTCACGTTTTGCCGAGGTCTCGGCCGATCGTGCAGGCCTGTACTGTGCCGGCTCGATCGACGCGGTTGGGCGGGGCCTGTTCAAGCTCGCTTCAGGTCTACGCGGCACCAAGACCAACCTGGCGGTGGACGCCCTGCTCGCGCAGATGGAGGAGATTCGCGCCGACGGCATCGCGACCGGAAACGACGGCGACCGCGGTGAATGGTTCTCGACCCACCCCTTCAGCCCGTTGAGGCTCAAGGCCGCGCAGCTCTTCGCCGGCTCCGAGGTGATGACGAAGGGCGGCACGTCCTTGGACCAGGTGGAGATGGAGGTCGGCTCGGTCATGGGAATCATGGAGCCCGGCTACCTCAAGGCGAAGACCGACCAAGGGCAAGCGTTGCGCCGGGTGCTGCTGGCGGGCGGCATGATGGTCGCCGCAGCTTCGGGCGACATCTCGGAGGAAGAGATCGATGCGCTCGATGGATTTCTCGGCGAGGGCACGGTGACCGACAAGCTCAGCGTGGACGCGTTACGCCAGGACCTTCCCTCGCGTGTTGGTGCGGCCAATACAGAAGCCCCGCTCATGCGCCGGGCTCAGCTCATCCGGGACCTGTGCGTCATCGCGATCGCTGATGGTCACGCCGACGCGAAGGAGCGCGCTGTGATGGTCGATATCGCGAAGCAACTCGAGGTCGATTCGGCACTCGTCGACGAGACACTCCAAGCGTCGCTCGAGCTCGACTAGTACCTCATGCCTGAAGTCCGTGCCGGGTTTCTGCGGCCCCCCCCTTCGGGTGTGGGGTAGAGAGAATCGCGCCCCCGCGATTCGCGGAACCCGGAGTGATTCGCGTAGCGAATGGCGGAGGGGGCCTCCGAAACCCTCGGTTGGTCAGGCCTGCGTTCGGTACTTTCCGTCTTTCCCGCTACGCATCCCTTCGGGACGCTTCGCTCTCTTGCTCCGAACCCCTCGGAAACCCGGAACGAACTTCAGAACCGACGTACTAGAGTTTCATAGCCTCGACGGGTGGCCTGTTCGACGCCTGGGTGGAGGGCCAGAGCGGGGCTACCGCTTCACCTTCGGCATCACCAGCAGGACCGCTGCGATCACAAACGACAGCAGCGTGATCGGTGGCAACGACCCGGGCCACGAGCTGAGGTCGAACCAACCACGCACCCCGATCAACGCCACATGAACCGCGGTGAACAACAGCAGCGCGCGCCCGAGTCCCGGCACCAAGCTCGTGCGTGACCGCTGCCCTTCTACTGGGCGAACCTTGGTCGAGTGGAAAAGCCACAGCAGCGCGACCGAGCCGAGCGCGCCCGCCAGCATCGACAACGCGGCGGCGCCGGTCATCTGGCCCGACGCGGTGTACAGCGATGGAAAGTACTGCGGCCCCGCGAGCATGAGCGACAGTAGGAGGTGCACGGCGACGAAGCCGGCGCCCGCGAGACCCAGTGCTCTACGGCGACCTTTATGGACGACGATGCGCGAGAGCCCCAGTAGCAGCAGGCCGACGAACGCGATCGCCTTGTTGCTCACGTAGACCGGGAGCTGTTCCCACGGCACGCCTTTGAAGACGTTGTAGCGAACGATGGCGTACGCCATGCCGGCCCCGGTCAGGCCGGTGATGAGACGACGATCGCTCACGCCCGAATCATACACGTCTCGCTCAGCACGGACCGGCGTCCTGCACGTCGGACCACAGCTCGCTGCACACAGTGTTCGCCGGGTTGTACGCGTCTGGGTTGTAGTCGTCGCAGGCGACCTCCGACATGCACGCACCGAAGGCATCGAGCGCTTCGATCACCTCCGCGCACTCTCCCCAGTAGTCGGTGCCCGCGTCGAGACACTCTTGTTCATCGTCGTAGTAGGTGCTGCCGCATTCGAGGGCACGTCGGCACATGGCCTCACGCCCGTCTTCGCCGGGGAGCACGCCGGGACCGGAGGTCGGGACTTCGCCGGTCGACCCCTCGGCATCCCCGGTGTCTGAGGCGGTGGTGGCGCTGCCGGAGGTGGAGGATTCGGAGTCGCCCTCGGTGGTCTCGTCATCCCCGGTGGTCATGCCGGGCGCGGATGTGCCCGTCGTCGCCGTGTCGCCGGAGGTACCGTCAGGATCCGCGGTCGTATCCCCGTTGGACCCAGTTTCGGCCCCGGTGTCGGATGTCGTACCCGGCGTTCCACCACCATCGTTGGTGTCGTCGTCACATGCCAGCGGGCTGAGGAGAGGAAGCACGAGCAGCAGTCGCGAAAGTCGCATGCGAACGAGGACGTGGCACGTCGTGTCAGGTTGCACGCGATCGGGTTATCCTCCGTCCGTGCGGTGGGGTCGGTGGGTTTTCGCGTCCTTGATGGCTTGCGCAGCGTGTGGCGAGGACGCGCCTGAGGCCAAGACCGACGGTTCGAGCTCGAGCGAGACCACGGCCGGTGAGACGACGGACGCACCTTCCAGTACTGGTGCGCCCGCCTCCTCGACCACCGCGGCTGAGGGTTCGAGCTCCTCGAGTACTGGCGAGCCCACCGTGTTCGACGGCGAACCCATCGATGTACCTGCCGACGGGGCCTGGCACTTCGTCGAGGTGGAAGGCATGTCGTGCAACGGCGGAGTGCAAGGCGGCGTCGGTGTGCGGCGGGTCGAAGGCGCGACGCGGCTGGTGCTCTACTTCAAAGGTGGCGGCGCCTGTTTCAACCCGGTGACGTGCGGCTTCACCTCGCCGCTGATGCAGACCGGCCCCGAGGCGATGCAGGCTAACCCCGACGGCGTGTTGGACTTCGCCAACGACGAGAACCCGTTGCTCGACGCCAACATCGTCTACATGCCGTACTGCACGGGGGATGTGCACGCGGGGATCTTGGGCGAGCAAACCGTCCCCGATGTCGAGGAGCCGTGGAACTTCGTAGGCCACGACAACGTGCTGGCTGCACTGGACCGCTTGGTGCCGACGTTTGGCGACCCCGAGCAGCTGGTCGTCTTGGGGACGAGTGCGGGAGGCCTGGGGGCGCTGTTCAACTTCCGATTCATTCGCGAGGGGTGGCCTGAGACGGACACGGTGATGATCGATGACTCCGGCGTCATCCTTCCCGACGCGTTTCTCAACCCCTGCCTGCAGACCCAGATGCGCGAGCGCTGGGGATTCAGCGAGCTGCTGCCCAGCGCGTGTGATGGCTGCAATCCGGACGACGGAGGCGGGCTCTCCACGCTGTTCTCGTACCTGCCCGAGACCTACCCCGATGTTCGGTTCGCGCTGATCGCATCCAACCAGGATGCGATCCTCCGGCTCTTCTACGGCTACGGCAACGAGGAGTGCATGCCCGGCGGAGGCGTGCCTGATCTCGGTGTCGATCGGTTTGGCGAAGCCCTGTGGGCGTTGCACGACGAACGACTGGAGGGACGTGTCGCTCTGTTCGAGATCGACAGCGATGTTCACACCTGGTCGACGAAGTCGAACTTCTACTCGGCCGAGGTGTCGGGGGTGCGAATGGCGGACTGGTTCCAGAGCGTTCTGGACGGTCCGGCTGAGACGATTCGACCGTGAGCTGCGACTGAGCTAGATCGCCGCGAAGGCGAGCATCGACACGACGACCGCGGCCACCGTGAGGCCCGCGCCGACGAAAGCGGAGCTCGCCGGTTTGGCTTCGGCCACCGGCTGCACACGGATCGTGCGACGGGCGGCGGCCGTGGGGACTTGCGTCGGGATGAACGAAGACATGAGGACCTCCAGCAGGGCAGCGAGGACCCTACGAATGGTTCTACGGCGCGGCCCGGCATTGGTTTCAGTCAAGGGTGTTCTTTCCTCCATCTGATGGTCGATTTCCCTGCGAACTCGGGAACCTATGACCCACCTCGTCGCACTACTGCGCCGGATGGGACGCGTGGGACTCGGATTGTTGGGGGCGTTGGCCCTGTCGACCCTCTCGGTGGGCTGCGATGCACAGGCGCAGGGACGCCAAGAGACCGCGTTTGCGGGCAGCTGTGAGGGATTCTGCGGCGAAATGGCGCCCGCGGGCTGCTACTGCGACGCGGATTGCGCTGCGGACGGCGACTGCTGCCCCGACGCCGAGCTCGTCTGCGCTCCGGTCACCGCGAACGAAGACGACCCGTGGATCGGTACTCCGTGTAACCCCGGCGAGGACACCTGCGACTTCGACGCAAACGGCGTGCGCGGCGAGTGCATGGCCTTTGAGGACGGAGATGGCGTCTCCCACGGCTTCTGCTCCGTCTCCTGCGCCGGGACCTGTCCGGACAGCGATGGCCACGCCACGACGTTCTGTGTCGAGCACGAGGGTGCCGGCCAGTGCATGTCCCAGACCTCCTCGACCTACAACGACAACTGCGAAGAGCTGCCCGGGACCCGCGCCAAGTTCAAGTCACGCTACGTCGGCGGCAGTGGCATCTCCTCATCCTCGGCAAGCGTGTGTGTTCCGGACCAGCGCTCCGCCGTGACGGGCGACCTCGCGGCAGACCTGCTCGAGCTCACCTCCGACTGCGACCGCCTCAGCGGAACCCAGCTCTTCCGCACAGACGCGGGACGGGCACGCACCATCGAGATCTGCAAACTCGAGGGCGCCATCTGGTGGCGGGCCGACGCCGACATCGATTGCGACGGCGGCCGCTCCGAGCCTTGCACTTCGGACCCCTGGTATCAGTCCACCACCTCGTCCAAGGACTCGACGGGAAACTACATCGACTCCGCGGCAGTTCCCCACTTCGTGGTGCCCATGTCTGGCAGCGGGTTCACCCCCAGCGACCACGGCATCCGCACCAGCTGGAGCGCGGTGGGCAGCGCGGGCGCCATCCTCTACGACGGTCAGCTGCTGTTCGCTCCGTACGCCGACGCAGGTCCCCGCCATGTCGTCGGTGAGCTGTCCGCTGCCGCAGCGGATGAGCTTGGCATCCCGAACCACCCGGTCAGCGGCGGGGTGGCGGAGGGGGTCACGTACATCATCTTCACCGGCGACGACGCGTACATATCCCCCATCGAGAGTCGTGCCGCGGCCGAATCGGTCGGCGAAGAGCTGGCCCAGCGTCTGCTCGAGAACAACTGAGCCCCGCGCCGCGGCTCCGGGGTTGGTAGCCTGCGGGTGTGGACTGGGTGACCGACATCCGCGGCTCCGGCGATCTGTGGATCGTCGTGGGGCTGTTGTCGGCCGTCATGTTCATCGGGACACTGTCGGCGATCCCGTGGCTCGTGGCCCGCATGCCCGTCGACTATTTCGTCGGGCCACGACGCGTGACACAACCCGAGGCGCGTCGTCCCGTCCTGGCGTTCTTCCGCCGGCTGCTCCGCAACACACTTGGACTCGTCCTCGTCGTTGCCGGCCTCGCCATGCTCGTGCTTCCCGGTCAGGGAATCCTGACGCTGCTGTTGGGCGTTGCCCTCATCGACTTCCCTGGCAAGCGCCGACTCGAGCAGCGCCTTCTACGACAGCGGCACGTTCGCAAGAGCCTGCAATGGCTCCGCAAACGTGCCGGTCGTGACCCGTTGCAGTTCGAAGGGGTGCGCTCTAGTTCTGATGACGCCGCCGCAGACCCATCAGGCCGAACAGACCCAGCATGAGCGCAGCGGGGCCGCCCGCGTCGTTGGACGTTGTGCAGCTGCAGCCGCCATCGTCGTCGAGCTGGGTGTCTTGACCCGCGCTGTCGGTGCCGCCGCTGTCGTCGCCCACGGTGTCGCCGCTCGAGTCGGAGCCGCTGCCGGGGCCGTCCGTGTCCCCGCCGACTCCGCCACACTCCTCAATGCTGGGGAAGTTGTACTGGCAGTTGTGCATCGCCAGCTGTGTATTGATGGTGTCCGTCTGGTTGACCAGGACCAGCGGTGCGCCCGCCTGCATCATCTCCGCGACTTCCTCTTCCCACGGCATCTCGTCCTCGAAGTCAGGCCAGCTGCCGTCGGGTGAGTAGACGACGCGATCGTCGGGCAGCGTCCAGATGACGGACGAATCGCAGCCAGTGCCTTGTTGCGCGAACTGTGCGGTGAGGTCGATGTCCTGGAGATCCGGGTTCTCGTAGAAGAACGGGTCGGCGGTCATCTCGCCCGGCGACATCGTGGTGTACATGCGGGTCAGGTAGGGGAACGCGCCGAGGAGCTCGACGGCACGCTGGCCGGGGAGAACAACGCGGGCTTCGAGGTCCGTGGAGAATCCGATGCTGTCCCACGCGTCCTGATCGATCTGGTCCTGGTAGCAGCTGAGGCAGCCGTAGAAGTCGACCTCGCTGATGCCCTCGGGAACCGGAAGGTACTTCTGCAACAGGCCTCGCAGCAGCGGATGGTTGTACTGGCATGCTGAACCGTCGCCGCCCGTGCTGCTGCTGCTGCTGCCGAAGCCTCCGTCTTCAAAGCAGGTCATCAGACCTTGGTTCTCCAGTACATCCACGGCACCGATCGGCGCGAGGTTGGCAAACGGGGCGGAGCTCCACTGGTCGCTGTACAGGCCCCCGCTGGGGACGATTGCGCTGCTGCCCGCGTACTCGGTCACAAATGCCCGACCATTCGCTTCGTCGGCATCGACGGCCTGGGTGATCACAGATTTGTAGTTCGATGCGAGGTTGGCCCAGTCGAGCTTCAGCGGGTTGACCAGCACGTGTTTGTAGGTGCTGGGCACGACGCGATCATCACTGAGGAAGAACGACCGGATGTCCATGTCGTCGACCGCGGCGATGCGGGTGAGCCGGAGCGGGATGCAGGCTTCGTTGTTGGGGAAGCGGAGCGTGATCGGGTGGATCTCCGCGGTCTCGGTGTCGTTGGTGAGCTTGAACGCGGCGAAGATGTAGCCTTCGCTCAAGTACTCTTCGAGGATCGGGTCGGCGTCCGGGTCTTGTTGGTACCCGTTGAGGTCGAGCCACATCTTGATCTCCTCCAGGTTGTCCCCGCTGAGGACGGCGATTTCGAACGCTCCGACGACCTCTTCGAGCAGGATGTCAACGCCGCCTCCACCATCTGTGTCCGAGCCGGAGTCTCCGCCGGAGCTTCCGCCGGGGAAGCCGGTGGGATCGCTGCCTCCGCTGTCCGCGGTGTCAGTCCCTCCGCCGCCGCACGACTGACCCGTGAACACGTTGTTGAATCCGTACCGGGGCACGGACGAGCTCAGCACCGCATCAAACAGGAGCTCAGAGCCAACGCCAAACTCGGGCAGCTCGGTCAGTGGCACGATCCACGAGAACTCCGCAGCTTCGGCGTCCGGGTCGTACTGAATCTGAATGTGGGCCTCGGTGTAGTCCTCCCCCATCACAAAGAGGATGTTCTCTCCGGTCTGGTCGACGGGCATCGAGCTTGGCCCAGCGTCACAGAAGGTACCGCCGCAGGCCTTGGCCTCTTGGGGCGTGGTGAGAACGAGCGCGCCGGTGAGCGCAACGAGGGATGCAACAAGCGAAGTTTTCATCATCAGAACAATCCAAGGCGTGGGCACAAGCCATGTGCCCCTAAAGCGCCCCCAGCTTAACAGCTGCGCCCGGGATCGGCCGCATGACAAAGGTGTCACTTTGTCTCGCTCACCCTGACGCCGATGTCATGACGGGGGGTCGACGACGAACTCCATGCCCTGATGTCGCAGTCGCGCGAGCAACGGCTTACCCATCGTTGCGGCCGGTGTGCCCATCCCGCCGGGGCTCTCGAGGGCATCACCGTCGAGCGCGAGGCAAAGCGCAGACTCACCAAGCATCTTGGCCGTTTCGCCGTACCCGGGGTCCGCCTTTCCGACCACCCGGCTTCGGACCTGCGCAGGTTGGCCCGTTTCGGTGCGTCCCCTTCCGATCAAGTGCAGCACGAACGAGCCGGCCTCCCGTTGCTCGCGAGTCGGCCCCTCGCCGGGTGAGGGCAGCTTGCGCATGATGAGGTTGCGCGTGGGTGCGAACGTGATGCCCGCCATCAGTCCCGTGACCCCGGCGGCCAGGCTCGTGGCACGCATGAGTCCTTTGGGTCCGCCGCCGGTCCCGGAGCACTCGGAGTATCGAAACTCGCGGCCATACGGATAGCCCAGAAGCGCGTTGCTGCGACGGACGACGCGGGTGTTGATCGAGGCCATGACGAACGGTCCGGTCCAGCCCGGGAGGTCGTCGTCGTAGCGCACACCCCTCTGGTCGCTGGTGTCCGGGCCGCGCCGCTCTCCCTGTGGGTTGAGACCGTAGGGGTTGCCCAGCACTCGCAGGATGCTGCGGTCCGCTTTCGCGTCCTCAACAACCTGCAGCATGCTGGCGATCGTGCCGCCTGAGACACCGCCCTTCATCCGGCCGGTGATCAGCTTCACCTCATCCAGCGCGATGCCGAACCGCTCCTTGGCCTCCTGCACCAGGTTCCAGGTGCCGAGGTCGGATGGGATCGAGTCGAAGCCGCAGCAGTGGACGATGCGTGCGCCCGTTTCGACCGCGCGTGCGTGGTGCTCGTCGATCATGGCGCGGACAAACTGGGGCTCGCCCGTGAGGTCGCAATAGTCCGTGCCTGCTTCGACGCACGACTCGACCAGGGCCTTGCCATACTTCGCGTACGGGCCCACCGTTGTGCAGACGACCTCGGCGTCTTTGGTGATCGCATCGAGCGACGCGCGGTCGTGGCTGTCCCCGGTGAGGAGCTCGAACGTCTTGGCCTCGGGGTCCACCGAAGCCAGCTCCTGTCGAACGCGCTCGAGCTTGTCGGCATTGCGCCCGGCCAACGCGATTCGCAGACCTTGGCCGGCGTGCCGCTGCAGGAGGTACTCGGCGGTGAGCTTGCCCGTGAATCCCGTGGCGCCCCAGAGCACGACATCGAAGCGGCGAGAGCGGTTGCGCGAGCGTGTCATGAGGGACCCATACCGCACCGCTGCGGGCGCGATGTCCGGCTCCGGCACCCTTTTTTGCATCTTGGCCGCGCTTTTTCTCCGCCGCCTGTCTGCTCGAGCGCACCATGACAAACGAGCTAGGGCCGGCCGGCCGAAGCCTTCCGGACTGGAGTAGTCTACCGGCGGATGTTTCGTGCTGCGCTCTCGCTGGTTGCGCTCGTGTTGGCCGGGTGCTCCGCGCTTCCACACCCCGTCGAACCGCTCGAGGGGCCACTCGCGGTCGCTTCGGAGCCCGCGCCCCAGAGTTGGAATGAGGTCTTCGCCGAACCATCCGACGTAGAGGTGCGGGTCGAGGTCGCTGCGCATTGGCTTGTGTCCCGCCGAGGTCTCATCGACTTCAAACACCCCACGACGAAGCGAAGCGAGCTCGAGGCCGGGCCCCACCTCATCTCACTTCTTGTGGGGGTCATCCGTCACCCGGAGCGCGGCGACTTTCTCATCGATACGGGAATCGACCGAAGTCTCGCGGCCGGAAAACCCGATGCGGTGCGTGGTGCAGTCGAGCGTCTTCTCGAGCCGTTGATGCCGGTTGAAGACATCGTGTCGATGCGCCGACGGTTGTCGCTCGACCTGCGCGGCGTCTTCCTCACACATACGCACTTCGATCACATCCTGGGCCTGCCGGACTTACCCGCGGATCTTCCGATCTACGTTGGAGAGCGGGAGGCGGATCGTCGTGGGTTTGTCGCGTCGCTCTCCCGCCGGGGCCACAAGCGTCTGTACTCGGGTCGTCCGGCGCTGAACGGACTCCGCGAGACCGACGGCATCCGGCTCGGGCCGTTTGCACACGCGATCGATGTGTTCGGAGACCGTTCGGTCTGGGCGCTTCCGATGGCCGGACACACAGACGGCTCGGTGGTCTACTTGGTCAACGCGAAGAGCGGACCTGTCCTGTTCCTTGGAGACACGTCGCACACGCAATGGGGCTGGGACCACAGCGTCGGGCCCGGCTTGTTCAGTGAAGACCGCGAGACCAATGCCCGCGAGCTCGAGACGCTGCGTGTCTTTGCCGCCTCACATCCGCAAGTTCGAGTTGTGGTCGGCCACGAATTCTAGCAGGACGAGGAAAAGATGCCCTGCTAGCCGCGAAGCTTGCCGAGCTTCTTGAACTTGCCGGTGCCGCCACCGGTGCGGGTGGTGTAGCGTCCGGCGTCGGTCGCCGGCTCGATCGAGATGTTCTCGCGAGTGTCCCGATAGGAGGGAAACTCGCTTTGCGGCTTGCGCCCAACGAACTCCAGCTCGCATCCGCCCATCGTGACAAGGTCACCTGCCTGCAGCGGAGTTGGCTGAAGGATCTGCGTACCGTTGACGAAGGTGCCGTTGGTGCTTGCGACGTCAGAGACGGACAGCGTCTCCCCGTCATCTTGGAAAATGGCGTGCTCGCGAGAGATGCCCGCCTCGCCCAGGACGATGTCGCAGGAGGGATCGCGGCCCGCCACCATGCGGTGCCGGATCTCCAGTAGGGCACCCGCGTTGGGGCCCTTCACGACGTACAGACAGGCCCGCTGACGCTCGGTCATGTCAGGATTTCCAAGTTGATCGATGCGCTTAGGCTACGCGAGAAGGCTGCGTTGCGCTGCCGTTTTCGGCGGGTGCGCGGTTTGCTACGCGAAGGGCGGGGTCTGCCAGCCTCGAATCGAGGACGTTGAGTGTTGGCCCTTGCGCGTCTTGCCATTCTGCTGGGGCCCGGAGGCGACGGCGGCGAAGTAGGATGGCTGGTTACGTCTGGGGACTGCGGCCGTGACGCTCAGTCGTCAAATCGGCGCACACGTGCGTGGCAGTAGGGGGTCTTCCCAGTCCGCGCGTAGTAGTCCTGGTGATACCCCTCGGCGACCCAAAAGTCGGCGGCGCCGCGCACCGTGGTGGCCACGTCGTACCCGCGCTTGCGGAGGATCTCGATCAGCTCCTGGGTGTCTTTCTTCTGGGCGTCATCGACCGCAAAGACTGCGGAGAGATACTGGTTGCCGATGTCAGGTCCCTGCCCGTTTTGCTGAGTGGGATCGTGGATCTCGAAGAAGCGCTTGGCCAGCTCGCGGTACTGAACTCTCGCCGGGTCGTAGCGAATGCGGACCGTCTCCAGGTGACCCGTCGCGTGGGTGAGCACGTCGTCGTAGGTCGGGTTGTCGGTGGTGCCGCCCATGTATCCCGATTCCACGGCGAGCACCCCGTCCATCTGCTCGAGGTAGTGCTCCACACCCCAGAAGCATCCCCCCGCGAAGTACGCGAACTGCTGGCTCTCGGGAGCCTCCGCCGCGCCGCGTTCGAGCAGTGTGTCTGGGGCGGGCGCTTGGGTCGAGGCCGGTTCGGAGGCGGGGGCCCCGGAGCATGCGCCGAGCCACAGCGCGGCGACGACCGCGAACAAGCGGAACTTGGGAGGGGCGAGCTGTCGTGGAGAGCTGAGCACCGGCGTGGACATCGTGCAGAGTCTACGGGCCCGCGCTGCAGATGCTACGTCTTGACCCGTGTCCCTGCAGGACCTCGACGTCTTGGTGCTCGACGCCCAAGCCACGGGTGCTTCGCCAAGGCATGGCCACCTGCTCGAACTGGGGTGGGCATGGGCTCAGGCGCAGGACACTGACGTCGATGTTCGTGCGCGGCTGATCTTGCAGCCTGAGGGGAGCGAGGTTCCCAAGATCATCACGCGAGTCACCGGCATCGACGATGCGGCGCTCGAACGAGCCCGTCCTGTCGAGGAGGTCTGGTCCGAGCTCGCCGCGACGTGTGCCAAGCGAGCGCCCGCCCGAGCCGTCATCCACTGCGCGCGCTTTGAGCTTTCGTTTCTGCAGTCTCGGATGCCGCTGGGGGAGGCGCTGCCCTTTGACACCCTCTGTACGCTCGAGCTCGCCCGGCGGTTACTCCCTGGATTGCCGCGCCGGGGATTGCGGGCGTTGGCGGGGTATTTCGGTCTGGGCGTCGAGCAGCTCCGGCGCAGTGAAGACCACGTGCGGGCCACGGCGTTTGTGTGGCATCACCTCGCCGCCATGCTCGCCAAAAAGGGCATCGACCACTGGGATGACGCCGTTGCGCTTACCCGCGAGAACGCTCCAAAGCGGGGACGCAAGGAGTTCCCCATGCCGAGGGAGACCCGGCTCGCCCTGCCTGAGGGACCCGGCGTCTATCGAATGCTGCGGAGCAACGGCGACGTGCTCTACGTAGGCAAGGCCACATCGCTCAAGCGCCGCGTGAACAGCTACTTCCAGAAGCAGTCGCGCCGAGACGAGCGAATGCTGGAGCTGCTCTCGCAGGTCCGCGACCTCGACGTCACACTCACCGCCACGCCGCTCGAGGCAGCGCTGCTCGAGACGGACACCATCAAGCTGTTGGAGCCTCCGTACAACGTGGCCCTGCTCTCGGACACGCGGGAGCCGTGCTTTGTCTCTGGCGACCTGCTCGAGGTCTCAAAGGTCCGCTCCGAGTCGCATCCGATGGGCCCGTTGCCTTCCGCGTGGAGGCACAGACGCTTCGTGGGGCTGTCGCAACTTCTCGCCGGCGATACGTCACAGGGGACCGTCACGCGGGCATTCGGGTGGACGCCCGATGAACTCCCCGAAGACGTCTTGGCGGAGGGTCTTCGACTGTTCGAGGAGCGGAACGTTGGCGTCCGGTCAGCGATCGGATTCCGTGCGGCTGGGATGCGGCGCTGGAACACGCAGGCGCGCAAGGATGAGGGGAGCGAACAGGAGGATGACGACGACGCCTGGGATGCGGCGCGGGTGCTGCGGAATCTCGAAGACACACTCGTGTTCTTTGCCCTGGAGCTCCGAAGGGGCGCTTGGATGCGCCGCTTGAGCAATGCCTCGATGAGCTTCGAAGATGGCGTACAGCGAACGCTGGTCATGCGGGGCGGCCGGATCCGATCGCGGCGCGATGGTCATCAGCTCGCACCCGTGCGCCCCGTTGCCCCGACCTTCGACATCGCGACCCACGATCGGCTCCGGGTGCTGACCACCGAGCTCCGCCGTGTCGTCCAAGACGGCGGCGCAGTCTCGATTCAATTCTCGGAGGGGCGGCCACTCGGTCCGGACGCCGTTGCCCGGATGCTTCCGTGGGTCTAGACCCCAAGGGAACCCTCTCGGTTTCCTTCGCTGTGGGAGCGGAGCTTGCTTCGCTCACCCTTCCAAGTTCGGGCTGCGCCCTCGCTGAGGTTGTGAGCTGCGTCAAGACGCGCAGCAGAGTGTGACGGGGTCGGTCAGTGTCGCTTCCCCGGAGGGCATCACTTCGGAGGCCTGACAGGTGCCGTTGTCGACGGCGGCGCCCACCGAGTAGCCACCTGAGACCGAGATGTTCGTGCACGAGTCGAACGGGACTTCTTGTCCACCCGTGCCGCACGAATTGCTGTCGTACGCAAACGCCTGTGCAACGCAGGCGGTTGGCCCCGAGCACGTGCAGCCCAGGCAGGTGCGTTGGTCGTCGAACGAGCGGTGCAGGAGTGTCCGGGCACTCCAATCGCCTCCTGGGCACTCCGCATCGCCGTCGCTCGAGATACACAGCTGCGTTGCGTAGCCTTCGGGACTCTGTGCGATGCAGGTGTCCGAGCCGCAGTCGCCGCCTCGTGCCGGTGCGGCACAGAACGTGCTCGCGGATGCCCACGTCGCCTCCGGTGTCGTCATGGTGACGTCGGGCGTACAGGAGGTGGGAGCTCCGGCCTGTGCTGCCAACATGCGTACGTTTGCGCCTGCTGCGTTGTACCCACGGCAGGTTCCGTCCTGCAGGCTGTCGTTCACGAGCGGGCCAAAGCAACTCGCCGTGATCGAGAGCTCGAAGTCGACGCGACAGTCGCCAGCGCCCTCGAGGCATTGGCATGCGCAGCTCGAAGCCTCGGCGGTCAGTCCAGCGAAACCGAGGTCTTGGCGAGCGAACCCTGTAGGACACTCGATCGGGTTCGCAGCCTCAACGAGGTAGAAGGGGCCATTCCAGCCCCCCGGAATGGCCGGAGCGCAGCTGTCGACGCAGGCCTCGTCGTTGCCGACGGAGGTGGACCCGGCGACGAAGGACGTTGAACCCTCTCCACTCGCGGAGCCTTCGCCCGTGCCGCTGTCCGTCTCGCTCCCCGCGGACGCCGTCGGCTCGGTGCCCATCGATGACCCGAGCTGGCTCGAATCATTTGCGCCGTCCGTGTCGAACGAGCAGCCGGCGCCAACGACGACGACGAGGCCGGCAAAGCGCCGTGCAACCTTCCCCATCCGGGGAGCTTACCAGCGCTGGTCGGAGGAGGGAGGCCTCACCGCTTCCTGTGCGGGGCGTGGGCTCCGTCGACACCCGGGAGCGCCGCGAATCGCCTCCGAAAGTCCGCCAGTCGCGGATGTGCGTCCGCTACGGAGGAGACGCCGAGATCAAGCTCCGCGACGTCGGGGCGCGCGGCCATGCGGTCGACGAGACACAACGTCCCCGCTTCCCCAGTAGAGCTTCATGCCACGTGAGGGTACTCCGCGACGTCGGCGAGCGTTACGGCCCGAGCGGGATCAGCTGGCGAGTTCCCACTGCGCGGGCCCGTCGAAGAGAGCGCCAAAGGTGTCTTCCTCGGGGTTGACCCACACGACCTTCGTTTGAAACACGGCGACCCTGGCCAAGCGTCCGTCGCCCAATCGGACACGGATGCTGACGAGATCGCCGGGCTCGACGCCTCGTTGGCCCGCGACTCTGAGTCCGCCCGCACTGATGTCTGTGACCCGACCTTCGCCGGTCTCTGCCCCCTCTTCACCGACGCTCGCGGAGAACTGGCATGGCAGACGGGTCCAGCGGCGACGGTTCGCCTTGTTGCGATGAGACTCGCGGAGCACGCCTTCGAGGCGGCGGAGGTTCTCGCGATCTTGAATCTTGAGCAGCGCGCCTCCGCTTTCTTTTGCGCGTAGCTTCAGCAGACGAACCACCGCATCCAAGGTGCGGAGCGCGGCCTCGTGTCCGGCGTCATCGTCCTCGGCGGGTTCGCCGGGTGAGGGGTCGCTCGGGGGCGATTCGCTGGCTGCGGGGAGTGAAGGCTCGGGTGCGGCCTGTGTGGGCGGAGGCTCGGCCATCAACGAGCCGGGAATCGGCGTGTTCACGCGCTGCGACCGGGGATCGAGCGGGACCGTTGTCAGGTTCATACCCGGCGCCAGTTGTGCGAGTGGCTCTTTGACGGGCGGCTCGACCTGGGCGACGGGCGGCTCAACGTGGGCGAGCGGAGCCTCGACCTCAGCGAGTGGAGCCTCGACCTCGCCGCGAGGGGACTCGAGCGGGGTCTCGACTTCCTGGGCTTCGGCGTCGGGTTTGTCGGCCTTCTCGTGAAGGTTCCACTCGAGCTCGCCGGGCATCGGAGTCGGTAGCCGAACGGCGCGCTCCCGCTGATCGCGAAGATACGCAGGCTCGGATTCTTCGGATGCGGGCGTCGCGGCCGGCTCGCTTGGGGACGGCTCTCGTCGGGCGGGCGAAGGCCGACCAGGTCGCTCGGGCTGCTGCTCGGAGGGACGTTCACTCACTTGCGCCGCAACGAGCTCCTGCGTCGCTCGCTGGACGGGCATGTCCTGGGTAGCGGAGGTCAGGATCTCCTTGGCCATCGTCCGTTTCACTGCGGTCGCGCCCATGGTGTCCTTCGTGGTCAGCTTGTTGAGAAAGATCGCCGAGGTCAGGACGCGACCCTTGAGCTGGTCGACCACGTACTCCGAGACACCGATCGACACCTTGTCCCCTGTGCGCAGCGCTCTGCGAACGACCTTGAGGCCGTGCACGAAGGTTCCGTTGTGGCTGCCGAGGTCCTCGAGCAGAACATCATCGGCGGTGACGAGGATTCGCGCGTGCTGCCGCGACACCCTCCGATCGAGAATCTGTATGTCGGCGCTCGCAGAACGACCCAGAATCACGCTCTCGTTGAGAACGTAGATCGCATGGGCGTGTGCCCCCCGGACCCCCTTCAGAACCCAGTTCGTCTTGCCGAACATCCGTAATCCCCGCTACCCAAAGGATAGGTCGGGCGGACGAAAAGAGAAATCGCGACTAGCGAGTTCCGACGCGAACCGAGGTTGGGACGATCTGCACCGTGATGGTGTGCCCGTCGGCCTGGAGTTCTTCCGTGAACCCGAAAGAGGCCGTGCGGCTGGCCAGCTCGCCGCCATCGCGGCTGTAGCGGAGCTCGGCACCGCCAGTGCCCGCGGAGATGTCGATGGTGTGCCGATGGAGGTCGCTGATGACCTCAAACGAGGCGTCGTCGCCCATGCGGATCGCGCGCGTCTTGGCGCGGTACACGCGACCGTTGGCCTCACGGACCGTCACCTTGACGACTGCGACCGCGAATTCGGCGGATTCGGCCGCCTGAGCGGTTGCAGCGGGGCTACCGACGAATGTCGCAGCGCTCAGGGTGGCTCCAAGGATCCATGCGAACGCTTTGTGGTGACGATGTCGGCTCATGTCGGCTTACCCCGCACTCAATATGACACCTGATCCCCCGGGTTGTCCGGTCACATCGATATCATCGTGGGGAATTTCCACGGGCGGAGCGAGATCGCTCCCGGGCCGCGCGATTTAGCCTTCCTGATCGACGCCGATGCCGGGATCGTCGACGGGCGGCGGGGTATCGCCCTCGGTGTGCCAGTAGGCGGCCGTCGCGGCGAGCTCTTCGATTTGGTAGCGGTGATACATGCTCGCCTGGCGCCACGCGACGAGCGCCGCGGAAACGAGCAGCACGGAAAGCACGACCCTGAGGATGATGCCGGTGTCGAAATACCAGACAGGCAGCAGCCACAGCAGCGCCGCAAACCCGATCCCGTCGTAGGTGGCGCTGAGGATCCAGTAGCGCCGCACCAACGAATAGGTCTCGCGCAGACCGACCTCGGTCCGAACCAAGACCCACAGGCGGCTGTACAGCCCTCCGGATACGGTCGTTTGTTCGCCGCTGGACTTCGTGACGTATTGGGAAAGGCCGGGGATCCGTCCCAGGTGGTGGACGTCGTACAGCTCCGACATACATCCCGAGTTGTCCCCCAGCAGGGGCTCGAGGGCTTGGCGACGGACCCAGCGGCCCAAGGCGTAGGTGACCAGGCCCAGGATGTACGCAGCGATGACTGCAACCAGGGCACGCTCGGCGGAGAGGCCCTCAGGGAGCTCAACCCCGTTCTGGGACAGCCAGACCAAAAGTGCGCCCAGGGATGCGGAGCCCGCGACGAAGAACGACAGGTCGAAGACGTCGAGGACGTCGGCCATCTTCTCGGCAAACTTGCCGGCGGCTTCAGCGAGGCTCCCCATGGAAGCCATCAGGGTACACGCGGCCCAGCTACGGAATCACCTTTGTGGCGGGTCACGTCATGCCCGCGCGCACAGCCCTGAACGTGCGGGTGGTCGCCCTGAGCGTGGCAGACTCCGTGCCGTGGGTGAGTCTCCATCGCTTCCCGACGACCGGTACATTCCGGTGCGGATCGAGGCGTTGATGGCCGAGATCGCGCAGGAGCAGGACCGCTTCGGCGAAGTTGCAAAGACGATCGAGTCCTTGGAGCTGGCCTTCGAGTACGCGGTGAGGCAGGAGACGGCCGCGTTTCGGCGGATGGTCAGCCGGCGGTACGAGCCGTTCAACCCCGCTCGCGAGACGATCGCACACGCCGAGGATCCGGAGGATGAAGAGCGCATCAGTTCGCTTCGCGAGATGGTCGCGTACCTGCTCGACAAGGCCAACCACGAGCCGCTCGAAGAGGGACAGCTGGAAGAGACGCTGCACCTGGCCAGCACGCACGGCATGAGCATCCGTGTGAATCCGGACCGGGTCGCATTCTTGGATCTGTCTGTTAGGGGCAGGTCGGAGACCACGCGTAACGTGCGAACATGGCGACACCCGTTTTCGGGAGAAGATCGAACCATCGAGATCTTTCGCCGGCTCGCCGTCGTGTTCCGGCCGTCCGACGAGGCCCGGGTCAGCCTCAAGCTGTTTCGCGAGATTCCGCTGGAAGATGTGGAGGCGCTGCTGCCCCATGCCGAGCCCCAGATGACGCGGCTGGACAAACTCAAGATCGTGGGCGGCGGGCTTGGGGCGTTGGGCGGCATCGCAACGAAGCTGTGGGCAGTGCTCATCAACGGTGCCGCCATCGCGTCAGGGTTCATGTGGGCTGCGACTGTGGCGATGGTGGGGTTGTCGATTCGCTCGATCCTTGGCTACCGCCACGCCAAGAAGGTTCGCTCGTCCCAGATGACCCACCATCTGTATTTCCAGAACGTGGCGAACAATGCGGGGGTGCTTGATCAGCTGCTCGCGAGCATCGGGCACGAAGAGCTCAAGGAGGCGTTGATCGGGTACGCGGTCGTGTCGTCGGACGCGTCGATCAATGACATGGCTTCGTTCGAGGCTGCGGCAGAGGCATGGCTAACAGAGGCATTCGGGGTGCGGGTCGACTTCGACGGGGCCGATGCCCACGAGTCGCTGACGCGGATGGAGCTGTGGGCCGATGCCGAAGCGTGGACGCTGGTGCCCCCGGACGAGGCCATGGCTCGCCTGGACAAGCGCTGGAGAACCCGGAAGGGCGCCGACTATCATGTCCGTGCCTGGCGCGAACACTGCTCAACTTGAGCAACGGCTGCTGGAGTTGGGCAACCGAGAGCTTTGCGGGCGCGGGGAAGTGTCCGGAATTGTGCGCCCGTAGTATGGCCGTGGTCCTGCACTGATCCTCGGCGTGGAACGGACCGAGGACACGATCGCCGACGGGAGCTGTGGATCTCGACATGAGCCGCTGGCGCTCGAGGCCGGTCAGACGCTCGGCCGCTACGTGACCCTGGACTTGCTGGGTGTCGGCGGCATGGGACAGGTGTTCTCCGCCTACGACACGGTGTTGGGCCGCAACGTTGCGCTCAAGGTCCTTCGGGACCCCTGCGGAGACGACCGCCCGCGGCTCGTTCGCGAGGCGCAGGCCCTCGCACGCTTCTCCCACCCGAACGTTGTGTCTGTGTACGACGTGGGCGAGATCGACGGGGAGGTCTTCATCGCGATGGAGTTGGTCGAGGGCTGCGACCTTCGCGAGTGGTTGCAGGACCCGGCTCGGACCGCGGAGCAGATTCTCGGAGCGTTTCGTGCCGCCGCACGAGGACTGCAGGCCGCCCACGAAGCCGGCATCGTGCATCGCGACTTCAAGCCGGACAACGTGCTCATCGGTCGAGACGGCCGCGTCTGTGTCACCGACTTCGGGCTGGCGCTGCGGACCGACGAAGCCGTACCGTCCACCCACGGGGACCCGAGTCCCAGCTCGAGTTCGGACCGGCTGACCGAGACCGGCGTCGTCATGGGCACGCCGGCGTACATGCCCATCGAGCAACACCTTGGACTGCCGACGGATGTGCGCAGCGACCAGTTCTCGTTCTGCGTCGCCTTGTATGAGGCGTTGTATCGAGTGCGGCCGTTCGAAGGGGCGACCGGCCGTGAGCTGGTGCTGGCGATCACGCGGGGCGAGCTTCGGGACGCGCACCGTGCCGAGGTTCCGCAAGCAGTCCATGCGGCGATCGCCAGAGGGCTGTCCCCGCGGCCGCGCGATCGGTTCGGCTCGATGCAGGAACTACTCGAGGCGCTGCGGCCGAAGCCGCGGAAGTTTGCCAAGAGCTGGGCGCTGGGGCTGGTGGGGGTGTTGGTCGGTGCGGTGACGATCGGGGTCGTCGGGGCGGCGGTGGCCGTGCCTGAAGAAGCGGCACTGGCGGAGCCGGGGATCGCGGCGGCACTGCCGCAGCTGGAGGCGCCGCAGACGGTGGTCGTGGCGCGCGCGAGGACGGCGGCGGAATGCGAGGCGGCGTTTGGGCAAGACCTCGGGGCGCGCATGCTGTGTTTGGATCAGGTGGCGCGGGCGCGGCGGGCATCGACGACGGGTTGAGCGGGACTTGCCCGCCCTGCGCTGCCGAGTCGACGATGTCGTCGCGGCTCTTGTGCCACAATGGCGACTCGAATGCGGGAGCCAGTATGAGCAGGGTCTCAGTCGCTCTTGGTGTCGTGCTGATGGCCGGCTGCCCCGCAGCCGAGGCGACTCCCGGGTCTACCGAGGGCCGCGGAACCTCCGGTGTCGATGCAACGTCGGAGGGCAGCACCGGTTCGAGCACGTCGAGCGCAACCTCCGAGACGAGCGTTGGGACCACGACGAGTGATTCTGACTCGACTGGTTCCGGCAGCTCCGGCAGCTCGTCGAGCGGCGTTGGGTGCCATTGCGTCACCACGCAGATCGGGTCGGAAGAGCTGACACCCGACGGCTACAGCTTCGCCGACAAGGTCGCAGAACTCGCCGGCGTCGACGTTCCTCTTGCCTGGACCGGTGTGATGGGAGACCCGACGACAACCGTCCACATGGACGTGGAAGCGGTGCTCGCAGACGCGAGCTACGAGGACGGCTGCGGACGCTGTTTCGGAGTGAGTGGGCGCGTGCGGGTTGCGATCGACACCGATGACGGCTTTCTTGCCGAGCGGGTGCAGGCTGGCCTCACAGTGAGCCCAGGCGTCGGTGCCCGCCTCGACATCGTTGCCAGCTCATTCGAAGGGTTCATGGGAACACTTCCCGACGCGCAGCTCGATACGCGCTACGACAACGCGGGGATCGAGATCGTGTGGGACCTGTCCGGCTCCGAGCAGCCGCCGCACGTGCTCGTGTACGTGCCGCTCGGGGGGGGCATCGCTGGTATCCGTTCGACGAACCGCGTCGTGACACAGATAGTCGCCCGGGCTATGCCCGATCGAGTTGGTCGTCGTAGGCACCGAGGGAGAGCTGACGGAAGACGTCGGCAGCGAGGAGCTGCTGAGCGC
>Ga0316204_10001457_pt1 | contig 63311 bp, 42 predicted proteins | sample 6monrhotite_MG_2_FD_205661 | JGI IMG/M metagenome (GOLD analysis project Ga0316204, IMG submission 205661) | Microbial mat bacterial communities from mineral coupon in-situ incubated in ocean water Damariscotta River, Maine, United States -... | ecosystem: Environmental > Aquatic > Marine >... | reverse complement strand
GACTTCTACAACTACGAACGCATCCACTCCTCCATCGGCTACGTCAGTCCCGTCGCCGCCGAACTCAACCCCGAACCCGCGGCCCTCGCCGCATAACCAACCCTCCACTTTTCCGAGGCAATTCCAACCCGAAGGTGGCGTAGGTAGTGGAGGCGCCGGGAGTCGAACCCGGTAGGGGAGACGGCCGATTGTGGCCGATCGTTGACCATCGTCGCCACCGAAACGCTGCCTTCGCATGAATCCGAGGTGCGCAGGCGCGAGACGATGTCCGATCACGTCGCTTCGTCGCCGATTGACTGTCGCGAAACCACGACACAGATCAGCGAAGCGCTGAGCGACCTGGAGCGCGGAAGACTTGATCTTGCGGTCGCCCGGTTGCGTGCGCTGTCTCGTCGTCTCGCCGCCGATTGAACGCGCAACATCGCTAGGCAAAAGGGGGCGGGAGGCACCTTTCCGGAAGTCCTGCAGGCCCGAGGGTACTCCAGAACCGCGTGGCGGAAACTCAGTGGTTGGGCCTGTGACACCTGACCTCCAACATCGCGGTCCCCGCTGTCACGTAGTCTGCGATCGAACCAGATAACGCCGCCCGGCACTAGGCTCGCAGCGAGCCTTCTCCAGGATGACGAGGCCCTCGAAGAAATCGAGGCAGCGAAAGCGCTGAAGTCGTCGTCTTGAGTCTCAAGCGAGAGTCCTCGTTGCAGCGAGTGGGACTGTGAGTCGCTCCGCAGCGCTGTGAAGGTGAGATCGCACGGGCGCTCACGAACGACGCCGTACGTGGCTTCCGGTCAGTGGCGATTGTGCGGCTGCAGCGAGCGCACTGAAGTAGCGCTCGACGGCGCCGACTCCCAGGGGCATGCGCTCCAGCAGGGCAGTTCCGATGGCGACTGCGTCGAGAGCCCCTATCGAGGCCAGGGCGCGGACCTGCTCGGCAGTTCGAATTCCGAACCCAGCCATGATGAACAGGTCTGGAGAGAGTGCTCTCAGCCGCTCAGCTGCTTCCCTCAGCTCGGGACCTCCTATGCTCGTCCCACCAGTCGCCGTGGCGCATGTCAGGTACACGATGCAGCTCTTCGAAGCAGCGTCGGAAAGTCGCCGCACTTCCTCCTCCGTGAGCGTCAGTCCGTCTAGCGTACGCACGAGGCCCAAGTCACGCGCGTTGCAGGCCGATTGCCAGCCCTCCAAATCGGCTGCCTCCCACTCCAGCATGACATGGTCAAAGCAGCCGCTGAGCCGATCCAGCAATACCTCGCGGCCGAGCTCGACGGCGAGGTCGCGGTAGAGGACCGCCACGTTCGGTCGCCGTCGTCCCTCCAAAGCGGTGAGCTCGTCGAGCCCACGCGTGCTCTCGCTCAGCGAGCGGGCGATGACCTCGTTAGTACGGGACGTCCAGCCACCCGACGGCACGGCGAACTCGTACGCCACTGGTTCATGCGCACGAAGGCACTCGAGTGCCTCCGCGTAGCTTTCCGGCGTAGGCCAGCCCGGTACGAGAAAGGGGATCAGGCCTAGCGCGGAACCCGGAGTTCGCCGTGGCGGGATGCGTATCATGAGCAGCCTCCACCGAGTTCCACGAGGAGGGCCGGAAGCTCGTCGAGCGAGGTGATGATTGCGTCGGCAGCCTGGAGGTCGGCCAGGGTGACGTGGTCGCTGGGGATTCCGACACAGAAAGCACCGGCCGCCCTTGCCGAGCGCGTTCCGTAGATCGAGTCCTCGACGACCATCGTGCCCCGGCCCGACGTACCGAGCATGCGGAACGCGTTGAGGTAGATCTCCGGGTCGGGTTTGGGGCACGCTACGTCGTCTCTGCTGAGGACTACATCGAAGTGCTCGGCGAGCTCGAAGCGGTGGAGGAACGCAAGCAGCTCGCCTCGGGTGCTGCTGGTTGCGATGCCCAGCGGCAGCCCCAGGGCGCGAACCGTCGATAACACTTCTCGCGCGCCCTCGACGAGACGACCCTCCTCGGCCCACATCTCGGCGTAGAGACGCTCTTTCTCCTCCAGCATGCGCTGCGCGTGCGGAGCGTCGATTCCCAGTCGCCGCGCGATTCGAGGCAGGTAGTCGGAGGGATGCTTCCCAATGATCTCGTTCGCGGCAGTTGTGTCGAGAGGCCGACCGTGGGCTGCGAACACCCGCATTGCCGATTCGAGGTTGATCCACTCAGAATCGGCGAGCACGCCGTCCTTGTCGAAGACCACAGCGTCGATTGGTCGTCGCTCGATGCTCGACACTCCGATCAATCCGCTCGCTCGACGAGGAAATAGCGGTACATCTGACGGATGGCGTGGGCCGCCTCCTGGTCAGGGGCGAGATCGGCGATGCGCATCAGCGTGGACCACACGTAGTCCTTGCCGCCATCAGACCGGTAGTTCTGTTTGGTCACGACGGCCACGATGTCCCTGATGTTCCGGAGATCAAGCACGGCCGCGAGCCCTTCGATGGTCGCCCGTTGGGCGCTCTTCAGCGGAGGTCGGTTGACGATCGCGTCGAGGGGAAGCCTATCCTCCAGTCGCGAGGCGTGCCGGGTGATGTCCTCCGGGCGTGCGGTGGACTCGAAGTCGAGGAGCAGATGGATGCGATCGCGCGAGAAACACGCGGCACTGTGGGGCTCAGCGGCATCGAAGAACCATAGCTCGCCGAAGCGCATGCGATAGACCGACGTCTCGTTCGCGAATAGCGCCCCGTCGTGGGTCACGAGGGGAACGTGGACACGATGAAGCGGAGCGTCGAGTTCGAGCAGATCGCGGTGTGGGATGATTACGCAGCCGGGGCGGAGCAGCGCGAGGCGTGCGAACGTGAGCCGGTCGAGCCGGAACGTTTCTTCGACGATGGAGCGCAAGTAGGGCAGCTGTTCGGCATACGGTGTGGGGCCTACCGTCGCTGATTGATCGTACCCAGCGACAACGCCGTCGCCAGCGGCCCCCCCGACAGTCCACAGCATGCAGCTGAGCCATGGCCCGCCGCACACGAAGTTGCTGTACGCCTCGGACCACTCGAAACTCGAGACGATCTCGAGCTCCCGTTCCAGGCGGTGACGGTCGATGTCAAGGGTGACGAGTCTGTGCGTCTGCATTGTCGACTCCGGTGGGGAGTGGTTTCCGAAAGGGTCGGCCCCAGGCGTTCGCGTCTGTCAGGCGGTTGTGCCGGTGATGGTCGGCGCCGCCGAGGAGCACGCAAGCGTGTCGAGCGAGGTCGAAGCTGTGCCCGAACTCCTCGAAGCTCGTCATGCCGTCGTAGACCTTGACGTGACTCGGCACAACGCGGATGGAGAACCCCATGCGCTGGCGGTTGCTGGTGTTGGGCCGTGAGCCATGAATGCAGCGCGCGGTGAAGATCACCACCTCCCCCGGAGCCATCACCATGTCGACCGCATTCTCCTCCTCGGGTCGCTCCTGCGGGTTCAGCAGCAGCCGGTCGTAGTCGTAGCCGAAGAAGGTGTTCTCGGCGGCGGCGGCGTCCCACTTCATTGGTCCCATCTCGTCGTACAGCCAGCGGCGGTGTGAGCCAGGCAAGAGCCGCAGACAGCCGTTCTCGCGGGTCGACGCGGTGAAAGCGATCCAGGCCGTCAGCTCCATGGGCACGCCATCTTCCGGCGTAGTCGGTTCGAGCATTCCACGCTGTGCTTCGCCGATCGCGTAGCGCTCCACCTGGTGCCATCCGGTTCCGGGATCACCGGGGTTCTTGGGGAAGAACTCCGTGCGCCAGCACAACACGTCGGGGCCGATGAGTGACTGGAACGGTCGTACGATCGTGGGCTCGGTGACGAGATCCGAAAGCGCGTCGATGTCGAGGTGACGGTCGTACCCCATAGGGTTCGCATAGGGAGCACGCGCTCCGTGACGTTGGTCCAGTAGGACCCTTCGCTGTCGCTTCCACCATTGGGTCATGACCTCGGGTTCCCAGAGTTTGAAGGGCCCGATGAACCCCTGCTCTACGAACTGCTCTCGCAGGGTCCCGCTGCTCATGCTCCACCTCGCAACGCGAGGTCCACCGCGCTCGCGAGCTGCGTGACACTGGGCTCCCGGAGCATGGTGTGGTGGTCCCCCTCGACCGTGTGGCAACGAAGTTCTCCTGCGACCGCCGCACGGAGGTCGTCCAGCAGCAACTCTTGTCGACTCGGTGGTGTGCTGCCGGCTTGGAAGAGGTCGACTCGACCTGGATACGCCTCGGGCCGGTAGTGCATGGCGGCCCAGACCCCTCGGCGTGCGGCCTCAAGGTACTTCCGCAGGTGTGAGACGCCCACGGTCTCATCGACCGTGTTCCCGAGCAGACCTGCGACGAGGGGCTTCTTCGACAGCGCCAGCCGAGCCGCGGCGCTGTCGCTGTGTTGGTCGAAGGTGGCCACGACCTCGCAGAGCGCATCGTACAGGCGGGGGTCCTCGGTCGGCAGACCCGTGACCGGGTCCCGCAGCGGGTTCGCGTCGAGGAGGCCGAGGAAGGCTACCTCTCGCCCCTGACGGGTGAGCTGTTGGGCGATCTCGAATGCCACGACACCTCCGAATGACCATCCCGCGAGGGCGAAGCTGCCCGTGGGTTGGAGCGTGACGAGCGTGCGTGCATGGGTCGCGGCCAGCTCGGGCAACCCGAGGCGAGGCCCAGCGTCGTCGCGGGCGAGCCAGCGAAGGCCGAGCACCCGTCGTCGTGCCCGGATGCGATGCGCGAGCTCGCGATAGGCGAGCACCTCTCCGCCCAGCGCGTGTACCAGGATCAGGGGACTGTGCGGCGGACCGACCTTGAGCGTCACCAACTCGGAGCGGTGTTCGCCTCCGGTCTCATCCCCTCGTCGGGTGAGGGCTCTGGCGATGCCTTCGGGGGAGCTGTCGTCGAGGAAGGTGGTGAGGGCCACCTCGCGTCCCACCCTTTGGCCGAGCTCGCTCACGACCCATGCAGCCAAGAGCGAATCGCCCCCTACGTCGAAGAAGTCACTGCGCGGATCGAAGTCGTCGTGGCCCAGGACGCGCTTCCATACTGACATGACGAGCTCGACCAACGCGGCGCCCGCGACCGCTATCGCATCGACTCCCGTCGAGGGGAGGGGGATCGTGGACAGCGCATGACGGTCAACCTTCCCCGTGCCGGTCAAGGGCAGGGAGTCCAGAGGTACGAACCGGTGGGGGATCATGTAGTCTGGAAGGCGAGCCCGCAGGTGCTCCGTGAGGCTCGCAACATCGAGCGTCGGTCGGTCGCCGACGACGTAGGCCATCAACGCGTGCACGCCCGGCGCGAGTTCCCGCAGCCCGACCGCGACCGCGCGCACGCCCCGGTGATCGGCGATGGCTCGCTCCACTTCCGCAGGCTCCACCCGGAAGCCACGGACCTTGATCTGTTCGTCGGATCGACCCAAGAACGCCAGGACTCCCCCCGGGAGCCGTTGCACCACGTCACCCGTGGCGTACATCCGGCCGCCCGGACTATCCGCACACGGGTCTGGTAGGAAGCGCTCGGCGGTGAGGCGGGGCGCCCCTAGATAGCCGAGTGCGACGCCGATTCCCCCGACGTAGAGTTCACCGGGCTCCTGGTCGGCGACCGGCCGCAGCGCTCGGTCGAGGATGTGGGTTGTGACCCCGTCGACCGCGGTGCCGATGGGCGGGAGTTCCGGCCAGTCGCTTGGATCCCGCGGTAGCTTCCAGCTCGTCACGAGGTGGGCTTCGGTGGGTCCGTAGTGATTGTCGAGCCGGGCCTTCGGGAGCAGGCGAAAGAGATTCGCGATCGCCGATGTCACGACGAGGCGCTCGCCCGCGGTGATGATGTGCCGGAGGTCTCGGGGGGCAAAGCGCTCCTCCATGATGACGCGGGCCAGCTGCTGTAGTGCGACGTAGGGTAGGAACAGGCGCTCCACGCCCATTTCGTCCAGAGCCCCCACGAGGCGCTTCGGATCCCGCCGAGTGCGGTCGCGGAGTAGGACCAATGTGCCCCCCGTGCACAGCGTCGAGAACACCTCCTGGAATGTCACGTCGAAGCACACCGGTGAGAACTGCAGTGTCGTCAGCGATGGCTCGCCACCACGCTTGACTTGCCACTGCACGAGTCGAGACAGGCCAAGGTGACTCATCGCCACCCGCTTGGGCGAGCCCGTCGAGCCGGAGGTGTGGATCACGTACGCGAGGTGGTCGGGGCTCAGCGCGGGCCGCTGCCATGCTCTGGGGTCGCCGCGTCCTAGAATCTCCTCGACAGTCACGACGATGCGGTCACGCCAAGCCGGTCGGCCCGCCGGCTCGCGGTCAGTGATGACAATCGGCGGGTCGAGGGCGTCTACCATCTCGGCGACCCTCGTGAGCGGGCTCGCGGGGTCGAGGGGGACATGGGTTGCACCGGCTTCGAGTGTGCCGAGCATCGCCACCAGCTGGTCGGGCGACCGGTCCATCCACGACACAATGAGCGTCCCCACGTGGGCGGACAACGACTGCATATAGGACGCGAAACACCGTACTCGGCGAAGAAGGTCGCCATAGTTGAGCTCTTCTCCGCCCTCCAGTTTCAGTGCGATACGCTCGGGCTCCGCTTCGGCGCAGACATCAAATTGCTCATGCGCGAACGGGTTGGCCACGATGATCTCGGTCGTTGGGCTGGCAACTCATCCCTCGCACCGGGACTCGGTCCGCCAGCGTGCTTCGACGTTCGGACGATACGGGAATAGCCTATCGCTCGCAACTCCGATATGCTGGAAGTGATGAAGGGCGCGACGTCGACCAGCGGGCTGCAACACCTTCTGCGCTCCAGCCGAGTACGCCAAGAGTTCATCTCGCACGCGTTCTTCTCGAACGTTCGAAGCGCCCCGCTAGAGCACTCGCAAGTTGGCACGATTCTCGGGCAGTGGTGGCATCCTCTGCACTACTTCCCCACGTTCTTGGCCCGATGTGTGGCTATCCTTCCAGACATTGCCTCCAAGTGTGCGATCGCGAGGATCCTCTTCCAAGAGACGGGAGAGGGAGACCCGCGTCGGGCTCACGAAGTGATCTTTTCCGACACTATGGAGCGGGTCGGTTTCGGGCGAAACGTAACGACGGAGGCGCCGGCGTTCGAGGAAACCATGGCCCTCGTAGAGGGCTACCGAGTCGCAACCGGCGGTTCCCATGACGCGCTTGGGGTCGTCTATGCGACGGAGGTCGCCGATCTGGTCATGGTCTCTGCGATCGGTACCGCGGTCAGGCGCGTGACGGGAGCCACGGACCTTGAGTGGGTCGACATTCACGAGCTACAGGAGCCGGACCACGTGCACGAGGCTGATTCCGTGATGTTGCCCGACTTCGACCCACGACAGCGGGACACTGTAGTGGAGAGCGCCGAACGGCTATGGCGCTCGTGGACGGCATTCTTCGACCGACTCGAAGCCGAGACCTTTGCCCGCCCGGCGACGGTCGTCGCGGAGAGCCGATGAGCGAGATGCCCGACATCCGTGCTTCGTTCCAACGGTTTCCACGCTGGACTCAGCACTTCTGGACTTGGTGGACCGGGAAGGCTCTACCGGGCCAGCGGCCGCTCATTCGTCATACGTGGTGGTCCTACCTCGCGGGAACCCTTGGGGCCTATTTTGCGGGACTTTGCGTATCCACGTCGGCCATCGTCGTGCAGTTTCCGCATTGGTGGTGGGCGCTCGCGGGTGGATGGGCACTCACGATTTGGGCTGCGCGGGCGATGATCCTCGTCATTGCCCATCAGTGCATCCACAAACAGTTCTCAGGCTCGGCCCGTATCGATGCGTTTTGCGGCGAGCTGGTTACGGTGTTGACGCTCTTCCAAGACGCCAAGGCGTTCAAGGAGGAACACTTCGACGCGCACCATCGGCGAGGCGTGTTCGCGACCTCCGACGACCCACCAGTCGAGGTGCTGCTGGGCCTGGGCTTTCGGCCGGGCATGACCAAACGCCGACTCTGGATCCAGGTGCTGTGGGTCTTCTGCACGCCCGGCCTCTACGTGCGGGGCTTTCGTGACCGCCTGCTCTGCAACCTCGGGTCCGGCACGTGGCGGCGGGCCGGCTTCTTCCTATGGGCAGGGTGGTGGCTTTCTTTGCCATTGTGGGCTCCGAACGGAGGCGCGGCGCTGCTCGTTGCGTTCGTGCTCCCGGTGATCCCGGTGGCTCAGCTCAGCGCGTTGCTCGACAAGCTAGGCGAGCACGCTTGGCTATCGCCCCCCCACGTCGCCGATGGCCCCCGCTACTACCACGTCTCTGCAAGCTGGGCGCGTTTCTGTGGCTCCGCCGTCCCTACGGCCTCGACGCCGTGGCCTCGTCAGCTCATCGATTGGCCGCTGTGGGTCCTCAATATGCTGCTCTATCATCTGCCTTCGCGGTTGTTCGTCATCGTTGGTGACCTGCCGAACCACGATTGGCACCACCGCTACCCTGGCGCACGCACGTGGGCGATCGCTGCATACGAGCGGCAACGCGACATCGACGAAGCGGACGACGATCAACCGCCGTACTCCGAGGTGTGGGGCGTGTGCGAGGCTGTGAGCCGAATGTTTGAGAGCCTCAGCGCCGCGGCGCCGAGCAGCGCTCCTGACCTCGCGTCCGGTGTCGACGCGGTATCGCATCCCGCCGTCTGAAGGTCGGAAGACGATGTCGTCATGGAATGCTGGTTGATCGACACCTTCTGCGACGCAGACCATCTCGGCAATCCAGCCGGCGTGGCTCTGACCTCAGACGAGCACATCGCCACCGAGGAACTTCAGGCTACGGCTCGGCGGCTGGCCCTCCCGACCACGGCCTTCGCTCGCCCGGTGGGCGACGGCTCGTACCGGATCCGTTGGTTCACACCGAAACGAGAGCTGAACTTGTGTGGGCACGCGACGATCGCGACGGCAGGGTTCCTCTACGAACGCAAGATCGTCCCTCACAAGAAGCGTCTCACCTTTGCGACGAGCTTCGGTGCCCTCCACGCCATGTATCGAGCCCCCGGTCGTGTGGCGTTGGATCTGCCGACGCTGCAGGTTTCCCCACGTGATCCTCCGGCTGGCCTGGAGGCCGCGCTCGGGTCTGCCATCGTCAAGTGCAGCCGCTCCGTCGACGATATCGTCGTCGAACTCGCGACCGAGGCTGAGGTTGCCGACTTGAAGCCCCACTTCGAAGCGATGATGGGCTTCGACTGCCGCGGCCACGTCGTCACGGCAGCGAGCGAGCGGGCGGGAGTGGACTTCGTCTCGCGCTCGTTCTTTCCAGCTCTCGGGGTCGATGAGGACCAGGTTTGTGTTTCGGCCCACTGCAAGCTTGCGCGGTATTGGGGGGCCCGACTGGGCAAGACGGACCTGTGCGCTCTGCAGCTGTCCGAACGCGGTGGTCGTCTCGAGCTGCGTCTTGAGGGCGACCGGACGTTCGTCACGGGCCACGTGCGTGTGAGTCACGTCCTTCAGCATCACAACAAAGGCGAAGCATGACCACCAGCTCTCGGCAGGCCACCACCCCGTCCCCGGAGACGTTGCTTGAAGCGTATCGGCTGATGAAGACGATTCGGACCTTTGAGGAGTGTCTGAGCGCCGAGTTCGCCGCGGAGCGAATCCCCGGCGCCGTGCATCTGTACACGGGCCAAGAAGCTTGCGCGGTCGGTGTCTGCCTGCACTTGTCCGAGGACGATTGCATCGTCTCGACCCATCGCGGCCACGGTCACTGCATCGCGAAGGGAATGGACGTCGGCGGCATGATGGCCGAGGTCTTCGGCCGTGCCTCGGGCGTGTGTCGGGGCAAAGGCGGCTCGATGCATGTCGCCGATTTGGACACGGGTATGCTCGGTGCGAACGGTATCGTCGGCGCGGGACCTCCCATCGCGTGCGGAGCCGCGCTCGCGGCACGATGCAAGGGCCATAGCACGGTCGCGGTGGCCTTCATCGGCGACGGCGCCTCCAATCAAGGTTCCACGCTCGAGAGTCTGAATCTCGCATGCGTCTGGGACCTGCCTGTGATCTTCGTCGTCGAAGACAACGGGTATGCGGAGACCACGGCCTCTTCGTATGCCATTGGTGCGGAGAGCAACGCGGCGCGTGCTCGGGGCTTCGGCATCCCGGCCATCGAAGTCGACGGTGGCGACTTCTTCGCCATGGACTCCGCCGCCGCCGAGGCCGTGGCGCGGGCTCGCGCTGGCGGTGGCCCGACGCTCCTGGATTGCAAGGTGACTCGCTATCGCGGTCACTTCGAGGGGGACGCCCAGACCTACCGTGCCGAGGGCGAGGTCGAGCAAGCCCGGCGGGAGAATGATTGCATCCGCGCCTTCGTTCGCCGGGTGACCACCACGGAGTTGCTCGAGCGCGAGCAACTCGCGGCCATCGATCGCAGAGTTGCCTCTGTCGTAGAGGACGCACTCGCGGCCGCCCGGGCCGCCCCGGACCCTGATCCCACTGACCTGATGCGTGATGTGTACGTTTCTACGCTCGGAGATCCAAAGTGACACGAAGGCTTACTTTTCGCGACGCCGTCAACGAGGCGCTGAGACAGGAGATGGAGCGGGATCCGTCAGTGATCCTCCTCGGAGAGGACATTGCCGGCGGGGCGGGGGCCCCCGGTGCTCGTGACGCCTGGGGGGGAATCTTCGGCGTGACCAAGGGCCTCCAGCCCCTCTTTCCGGGGCGTGTCTTGGACACGCCCATCACCGAGTCCGCCTTCGTCGGAGCAGCGGTGGGGGCAGCGCTCGCGGGGCAGCGCCCGGTCGTCGAGTTGATGTTCAACGACTTTATGGGCGTTTGCTTCGATCCGATCGTGAATCAAGCCGCCAAGATGCGCTACATGCTGGGAGGGCGCGCCGGGGTCCCGTTGGTCATCCGCACCGCCTTCGGAGCCGGGTTTCGATCTGCGGCGCAGCACTCCCAGTCCTTGTACGCCCTCCTCACGCATGTCCCTGGCCTAAAATGCGTGGTGCCCTCCAACGCAACCGATGCGAAGGGGCTGCTGATCGAGGCCATTCGTGACGACGATCCCGTGGTCTTCTTCGAGCATCGCAAACTGTACGATCTCGACGCCGAAGTGACGGAGGAACCCTATACGGTGCCTTTGGGTCGCGCCCGAGTCGTGCGTCGTGGCGGAGACCTCACGGTCGTGACGCTCGGTGCGATGGTCGCAGTGGCGCTCGCCGCCGCCACCACCCTCGCCGCTGAAGGGATCGAGTGCGAAGTGATCGACTTGCGCACGACGTCTCCCTTGGACGAGGGGCGCATCCTCGAGAGCGTGCACGCAACGGGGCGCCTCGTCGTCGTGGATGAGGCTCCTCCACGCTGCGGGATAGCATCGGATATCTCCGCGATTGTGGCCGAGCGTGCGTTCGCCTCGCTGCGTGCGCCTATCGCCCGAGTCACTGCGCCGCACTGCCCGGTTCCGTTCAGCCCGGTACTCGAAGACCTGTACCTACCCAACGAAGACGACGTCGCGAATGCAGCTCGCGACGTCGTCTTGATACGATGAGAACCCCACGAGCCCGCGTCGCGCTGGCGGCTATTGCTTTTTCGATCCGCCGCCGTGCTTTGAGCAGCGGTCGTCGTACATCTTCCGTACGGTGCGATCGAGTTCGGCCATGATCTTCGGGTTTCGCATGGTCCGGTCATTGACCACTGCGTTCGATAGAATCTCGGCCGAGAGCACGTTGCGCACCATGTCGGAGTTTCGGCCAGCCGAGACCTCGAGCAGCGTTTGAACGAGCGACGCTGCACCAGCACGCTTCGCCAAGCTTGCCCGACCAAGCCCAAAGGCCTTCGACTGGATCCCGCCCAGTGCCGCGCTAAATTCCTCGGATATGAACTTGTCCGAGGCCATTTCACGTGTGACGACCGGGTTGCCCAGCATCTCGTTCATGACGAGATTGCCGGCGTCTTCGTGAAACTCGTCCACGTTTTCCGGTCCAATGTGGCGTCCAAGGTTTTCGTCGAGTTTGATGAATCCGTCGGGGTCGTCCCGTACTAGTGCGCTGAGAATCATATTGCCTCCAGAAGCCGAGTGAATGCTTCTAACGTTGAAACTACGCGGTTGACATCGGGCTGTCAATTTCACTTCTTCAGAGTCGTCGAGGCATTTTGAGACCTGTCTCGGTAACTCTTCGGGAGAGCCATTGGAACGTTGGTCAGCAGAATTTCGGTGGGCCGGCCTCTGCGGTGCGGTCAGGGAGCCGTTCGAAGCAACTCGCGGATCGCGGTTGTGAACCGGGAACCGATCAGGTGCGCCCGATACTTGGGATCCCCCTCGCTGTCGTCGAGCAAAGTGACGCCGTCGCAAAGCAGGGCGGCGGCTGCGTCGACGTGTTCCTTGGTCGCCGTGGTACCGCACAGGGCCTCCTCGGATGCTGTCGCGATGAAGGTCCGAGGTGCAGCACCGGTTACGACAATGTTGCACTTCGAAATGTGGACGCCGTCATAGCTCGTTGAAACCGCAATCGAGCAATTCGGGCCCCCAGCTGCATCTCCGGCCTGTCGCTCGTAGTGGAAGGACGCCAGAGCTTCGGGTCGAAGACGTGCCTCGACGATCAGGTGGACTTCGTTGCGCAGGTCGTCATTCGAGAGATAGTCGCGCAGCGGGACGGTTGACCGCCCGTCTCCGGGTCGGATGACCTCGAGCGTAGTATCGAGGGCCGTTAGGCAGGCCGCCCAGTCCGAGCGCGGGTGAGGTTCGCGAAGCGCTCCGCCGAGAGTGCCGCGATTCCGAACTTCTTCGTCGCCGATGAGCCCTGCGATTGCGGCGAGTCGAGGCGCGTTTTCGAGAATCGTTCGAGAGCGTGCGATCGCGGAATGAGTCATCGTCGAGCCAAGTCGAATCCACCCGTCGGCGAGTGTGCACTGTCGTAGCGCCTCCACGCCCGAGAGGTCGACGAGCAAGCCTTGGCTCAAGGGGGTGCTGCGAAGGCGGGGGAGCAGCGACTGTCCTCCCGCGAGCAACATCGCCCCGGGCTCGGTCAGGGACTCGGCGACCTCGTCGAGGGTTCGAGCCCGAAGGGCGTACACACCACGGGGAGCGTCGGTCATCGGTTCACGTCCGTGGATCGAAGGGCCTTCCAGATCTGGTGGGCTCGGAGGGGGAGGCCCACATCGACAGCACCACACGGACGGAGCGCGTCGCGCACCGCGTTGAAAACCGCAGGGACCACACCAATGGTTCCACACTCTCCAACGCCTTTGGTGCCAAGCGGGTTCAACGGGCTCGGGGTGTGTGTCCGGTGAGCGGCCCAAGGAATGACGAGGGTGCTGCGTGGAATGTGGCAACGGCGCAGGGTCGTTCCGGTCGGCCGACCAGCGTCGTCGAACGCGACCCCCTCCATGAGGACAGCCCCGAGACCCTGCCATAGCGCACCGGCGACCTGGGCATCCACTCCGGCTGGGTCGATCTCGTTGCCACAGTCGTCGACGGTGAACAGGCGCTCCACGACGACCTGGCCATCGGTGGGCTCGATGGAGACGACCGCCAAGTAGGCGCCATGGGGGAACGTGAAGCCGGGGGGATCGTAGTTGAAGCTGGCGGAGCAGCCGAGCGGCATGTCTTGGGGCAGGCCGGCGCCGTAATGGGCGGCTCGTCCGATCTCCGGCCAGCCGATGTGTCGTCCGTCGCTCGTCTCGAAGTTTCCGTCGACCAGCCGAGCGCTGGTGGTTTCGAGCAGCGACGATGCGATCGACGCAGCCCGGTCGACGAGCCGGACAGCCGCCCCGAATACGGCGGGGGCAGCCACGGCCGCGCCACGCGAGCCGAAGGTCCCGGTCCCGTGTGGCACGCCCACTGTGGTGCCGAGACGTACGCGTATCGACTCTGGGGGCACCTGGAGCACTTCGGCGACCGTGAGCGTCAGCATGGTCTCCGAGCCTTGTCCCGATGGCCCCAAGCCGCACGAGACGAGGACCGAGCCGTCGGCTTCGAGCGACACCGTGGCCTGTGTCCATCCCCCGGTTGCGAGCGTACGACTCGGTCCCAAACCCGTCATCTCGACGAAACAGGACACGCCGAGGCCCACGAACTCACCCCGTGCTCGCCGTCTTTGCTGCTCCTCTCGCAGCGAGGCATAGCCCGAGATCGACTCCAACTCTGCAAGAGCGCCAGGGTAGTCGCCGGAGTCGAATGTGATGTCCAGCGGAGTCGTATAGGGGAAGGCGTCGGCGGGAATGACGTTGCGCCGTCGCAGCTCGATCGGATCGGCGTCGAGTTCGGCCGCCAGGTCATCGAGCAGCGTCTCGATGTGGAACGTCGCCTCGGGCCGGCCGGCGCCCCGGTAGGCACCACACGGCGTGGTGTGGGTATAGAGCCCGCGAACGACCGCATCGACGGCCTCGACCCGATAGCAACCCGAGATCATGAGCGCTGTGAGCATGGGCATTACCGGAGCGTTGAGTTGCATATAGGCCCCCACGTCTTGGGTGCCTTCGTAGCGCAGGGCTCGTATCCTCCCTTCGCCGCTCACGGCGGCCTCGAGCACGCCGTACTGCCCACGGCCTAACGAGGTCGACACGATGTCCTCGGTCCGACGCGCGATCCAGCAAACCGGTCGGCCGAGATGTTTGGCGAGCCACGCGACGATGAGCTCCTCAGGATACACGTCCAGTTTGCAGCCGAAGCCGCCGCCTACGTCCCCCGCAACGACGTCGATCGCGGAGGTCGGTATCCCGAGTGCAGCAGCCATGACATCGCGGACGATGTGGGGGACTTGGGTGGATGTCGCTACCTGCAAGCCGCGGGCCGTGGGAGCTGCCCAGACCGTCCGGGGCTCGAGGGGCATCGCGACGATGCGGGGATGGGCCAGCTGACGACGCAGCCTGACGGGACACTCCTCGAAGTGCCGCGCCACGGCGACGTCTCGCGCCTCCCAGGTGAACGCGACATTCGAGCCGAGTTCCGGATGGACCAGCGGGGACGAGGGGTCGGCGGCAAGGATGGAGTCGGAAACGTGCGGGAGTCGGGTCCACCGGACGGGAACGAGGCTCGCTGCACGGAAAGCCTCTCTCTCGCTACAGCCGAGCGCGACGGCCACGGCGTCGCCGACATGCCGGGCCGTGGAGCGAGCCAAGGGAGACCGTGGGGGCTTGATGCAGTCCGAAGGCGTGGTGGGAAAAGGGATTGCCCGCAGGTGTCCCGCGTCCAGGTCGCGCTGGCTGAAGAAGTCCGAGTGCGCTCCGTCCTGCCGCTCGATCGTGAAATCGGCACAGGCGTGGGGAGACCGCACGAACGAGGCGTAGAGCGCTCCGCGGGGGACCGTGTCCGCGGTGAAGCGGCCCCGACCCGTGGACAAGCGCTGGTCCTCAACACGTCGCAAGTTCGGCTCCGGCGACTTCGATGGCCTTCACGATGGCGTGATAACCGGTGCAGCGGCAGAGATGGCCCTCCAGCGCGTGGCGGATCTGCGGGGCGGTGGGGCACGCCGAGCGGCGGAGCAGCCCGGTGGCAGCCATCAGCATGCCGGGAGTGCAGAAACCGCACTGGATTGCACGAGCATCCATGAATCGAGTCCGTAGCAGGGAGCCCTCGGGGCTATTGCGGAGGCTCTCGACGGTCTCGATCGTGGCACCGTCGCATTGGAATCCGGCCACCGCGCAGGCTCGCACTGGCTCGCCGTCGAGGAGGATTGTGCAGGCACCACAGGCCACGGACTCGCAGCCTCGGTGTGAGCCCGTGAGCCCGAGATCGTCCCGAAGTACTTCGAGCAGCGCTCGGTCCGGTTCGAGACTCAATCGATGATCGACGCCATTGACATGAATGCGCGTCGGAAGAGTCGCGCTTCCTCGAGTGGTCACTCGGCCACCATATCCACGGGGGACTGTGACTTCCACGCTTTTCCTGCCCCAATAGTAGTGCTAAGGTCGGCCCCGACTCTGAGTTGCGCTGGCATGGAACCCGTACACGCAAACGAGCATGTCTACGATTCGGTGGGGGTGGGCTGGGGCCCATCCAACATCGCGCTGGCAATCGCTACTAGAGAACTCGCTCCCGGCCTCGATACGGCGTTTTTTGAGCGCTCTTCGTGCTTGAACTGGCACCCCGGTCTGCTGTTTCCAGATTCGCGGATGCAGATCTCTTTCCTCAAGGATCTCGTTACTCTACGGAATCCTGCGAGCCCATATACCTTTCTTCAGTACTTGCACGCGGTGGGGCGGCTGGAGCGGTTCGTCAACCTTCGCGACTTCCATCCCACGCGACTGGAGTATGTCGATTATCTGCGATGGGTCGCAGGGCACTTCGAGGAGCGGGTGCACTATGGAACGGCGGTACGCCGGGTCCTGCCGGCCGGCTCGCCGGCATGCTTTCGCATCGAAACCGAGGTGCTCGCGACCGGAGAACGCTCTTCCTGTCTGGCGCGCAACGTCGTTGTGGCGTCCGGAGGCGTGCCCCACACGCCGGAAGGGTGCAATGTTACCGGGCGGCGCACCGTCCACTCGGCCGCTTTTCTGCCCACTTTCTATGAGCAGTTCACCGACACGGCTGCACGCCACAAGTTCGTGGTCGTGGGTGATGGCCAGAGCGCAGGAGAGATCGTCGTCAATTTGCAGCGACGGTACCCCAATGCACGCGTACACATGCTCGTCAGGGGGCATGCACCGCGGCCGGCCGACTCCAGCCCCTTCGTCAACGAAATGTTTTCGTCGGCGGAAGCCCGCGCATTCTATGAAGCCGATCCGGCCCACAAGCTCGCGATTCGGGAGGAGCAGCGAGGGACCAACTACGGTGTCATCGATGCCGACGTGCTCCGTGAGCTGTATTCTATGGCCTACGCGAGCGAGGTCCGTGGCGAGCGGCTGCTCAGCCTGCATCGTCACACCCAGGTCGTATCCGCTGTCGAGGAAGACGACCACGTGGACATCGTCATGGAGGACCGATGCACGCACGCTCGGCAGGCGCTGCGATGCGATGCGGTCGTCTTTGCCACCGGGTACACGCGGCGCCTGGATCCCGAGATCTATGGCGAGGTACTGCCGTTGTTGCAGCATGACGACGGACAACTCGGGCTCGCTGAGTCCTATCGTGTCCGCACCAAAGTGCCAATGCCGTGCGGCCTTTATGTGCAGGGATTCGCTGAGGCCAGCCACGGGCTTGGCGACACCCTCTTGTCGCTGCTGCCCTTCCGCTCGCGTGACATCGTGACCGACATTGACCGCGAGGTCGCCTCGCGCAGCACGAAAGCGCCGAGCGTCGCGTCGTATCCGCCTCGCCACCACGTGGACGAGGACGAAGACAACGCATTTGCGTTGATCTCGCAGTATCCGCTCGCCACGCTGGTCTCCGCACGGGGACCCGACGACGCTCTCGTGACCGTGGTCCCGCTCATCCTCGATCGCAACCGGGGCGAGAGGGGGACGCTCTTCGGTCACATGGACCGGGCGAATCCCCAAGCCAAGGTTCTCGATGGGCGTCGGCTCCTCGCCGTCTTTCGGGGTCCCGACAGCTACATCTCCCCGCACGTCTACACCACAGACCAGCTCCCCACCTGGAACTCGATGGTCGTTCACGTTCGCGGCCGCATTCGCGTCCTCACAGACCAGTCCGCTCTGGTCCGCGGCCTTGCGAGTATTTGCGAACACGTTGACCGTGCCGCAGGGGCGTACCGTCTCGATCCCGCGGACCCGCGCATCGGGAGGCTGATCGACTTCATCGTCGGTTTCGAACTGGAGATCGAAGAGGTGGTTGCGCGCTTCAAGCTCTCGCAGGACCGCAACGACGAAGACCGTCGCCGGGCCGCGGCGGCCATGTTGAGCTACGTCCGAAGTGACGTCACACGGATCGTCGAATCGACCTTGGGCGTGCGACTCGACCCGTCGCGCCGCCCCCCCGAAGTCCACGCGACAATCGACCCCAGCGTTTGTGAGTGACTAGATGGAAGACCAAGAGGCCACACCGAGCGACGAGCAGTACTTCGTCGTGCGCAACCACGAGGAGCAGTACTCGATCTGGCGGGTTGGCAGGCCCGTTCCGGCGGGCTGGGAGACGGTCGGTGACCCGGCTGAGCGTGAGAAATGCTTAGCCCGGATCGAGGAGCTGTGGACAGACATGCGCCCTGCCAGCCTTCGTAAGTGAGCCGCTGAAGGGGTTCCCGTGGAAGATCTTCTCTGCTTGACCGACGTCGACTTCATCGCCGACGGCGATGTGCACGGGTTGTGGCGGCGGCTCCGGGCGGATGCTCCAGTCGCGTGGACTCCGGAGTCGGACGGACCCGGTTTCTGGTCGGTCACTCGGCAGGTCGAGGGGATCTCGGTATTGCGCGACTGGACCTCCTTCAGCGCTGCAAGGGGGTCCACCATCGAAGGCAATCGCTGGGTCGACGACCCGGCGGCGGGGAAGACGCTGCCACTGATGGACCCCCCACGGCACACGGAGCTCCGCCGGGTGCTCCAGTCATACGTGGCGGCTCGCCAGCTGAGCGCGGTCGAGGCCATCGCGCGCGAGCAAGCCAGGGCGCTCGCGGATCGGTGTAGCGATCTGGTCGAGTTCGACTTCGCTCAGGAGTTCGCCAACCTCCTTCCGCTCCAAGTGCTGTTCTCGTTTCTCGACATCCCTCGGTCCGACTGGGAATCCCTGCGGGGCAAGGTCGAGCGCACCGTGGCGGCGGGAGAACTCGATCAGACCATCGCCGACGCCGAGATGCTCCTCTACCTCGATCAGCTGGCGACGGCACGTCGTCTCGAGCCAGGGGACGACATGCTCAGCGCCATTGCCACCCTCGAGGTCGACGGGCAGATGCTGTCGCACGAAGAGGTGGTGCTTCAGTTCGCCAACATCATCTCGGGGGGGCTCCACACCACACGCCTCGTGGTGAGCGGCGGTCTGTTGGCATTGCTGGAGCACCCTGCGCAGTGGCAGCTCCTGTGCGGCGCGCCTTCGCGACTCGGAGGGGCCGCCGAGGAGATGATCCGTTGGGTCTCGCCCGCGCTGGTCTTCTATCGAACGGCGACCCGTGACGTGGTGCTGCACGGATGCTCGATCGAAGAGGGCGAGCGCGTCGCCGTGTGGCTCCCGTCCCTCAACCGCGATGCCTCGGTCTTCGATGTGCCAGACGAGTTCGACGTGACGAGGCAGCCGAACCGTCACGTCGGCTTCGGGGTCGGCGCCCACATGTGCTTGGGTGCGTACCTCGCGAGGCTCGAGCTGCGGATCGCGTTCGACGAGCTCCTCCGCAGTTGGGGGTCGGTTTCTCTGGCCGCTCCTCCTCGACGACTCCGCTCGCTCGTGCTTCAGGGGGTCGAGTCGCTCCGCGTGAGGGTGACACCGCGATGAACCCTCCGTCTCCAGCGGTGGCCGATGCCTACCCGCAGTCGACGCTCCATGAGCTCTTCGAGCTGCAGGTGGCCCGCACGCCGGACGATGTCGCCGTGATCGACGGCTCGTCGACGATCACCTTCTCTGCGCTCGAAGCCCGTGCGAACCGCATCGCGCGACACCTCCGAGCGGCCGGTGTGCAACCGGCCTCATTGGTTGGCGTCGTACTGGAGCGATCGATCGACGCCGTCGCAGTCGTTCTGGGCGTGCTGAAGGCCGGCGCAGCATATGTTCCGCTCGATCCTGGCTACCCTCTCGAACGGCTGAGCTTCATCGTGGCCGACGCGGGGGTCGAGCTGGTCGTCACCCGCGACAAGTTCGCCCGTGGTCTCCCAGCCGGGGTCCGCACCATCGATCTCGACCGCGATGCGGCCGCGATCGACCGCTGCTCGAGCCAACCGCTGCCCGAGAGTGTGGGTCCGGACGATTGGTGTTTCGTGGTGTACACGTCTGGGTCGACAGGCGAGCCGAAGGGGGTCGGGTCTCCGCACCGCTCGTCGGTGGTGATGTGCTCGTGGATGTGGGCGGCCTACCCGTTTGCAGACCACGAGCGCTACGCTCAGCGGACCTCTCTCAACTTCGTCGTCGTGACATGGGAGATCTTCGTCCCGCTCTTGCGGGGAGTCCCTGTCGTCGTGGTGCCGCGAGCCGTGGCGCGGGATCCTGGAGCGCTGGTCGACTTGCTCGGCGCCGAGGGGTGTACACGCCTCGTGGTGGTGCCGACGTTGCTGAACGCGGTGCTCGAGTCCGTCCCCGACATCCAAAGACGCGCGCCGAGCCTTCAGCACTTCGTGTCCGTGGGGGAGCCGCTTGCGACAGACCTGGCGATGCGCTTCGTCGAGCAGCTTCCCCGAGCGACGCTGCTGAACCTCTATGGATGCTCCGAGACGCACTCCGCAACTTGTTACCGTGTGTGCGGCTCGGTTCCCGCGGGGGTGACGGTCCCGATCGGAAAGCCCCTGGCGAATCGTCGTGTCGCGATCTTGGACGATGGCGGCTCTGCGGTGCCGGTCGGATCGATAGGGGAGCTTTTCGTGTCGGGTGACGGGATTTCGCGGGGCTATGTCGGACGGCCCGACCTGACCCGGGAGCGCTTCCTGCCCGATCCCGCGAGTCCGAGCGATACGGCGTTCATGTACCGAACGGGCGACCTTGGTCGCTGGTCCGCTGACGGCAACATCGAGTTGCTGGGGCGCACCGACGATCAGGTACAGGTCCGCGGCCTTCGTGTGGAGCTCGCGGAGGTGGAGGCCGTGCTCCGCTCCCATCCCTCCGTGCGCGAGTGTGCCGTGACGGCACGGGAGGATGCCGGAACGATGCGGCTCGACGGCTACTTCGTCGCGCCGGCCGCCCGACCCTCCACGAGCGCCTTGCGTCGGTTCATCGTCGAGCACCTGCCCGAGCACATGGTCCCCGCGACTTTGACACCGCTCGAGTCGCTGCCGACCACTCCCAACGGCAAGCTCGATCGGCGTGCCTTGCCGTTGCCCGCCTCGAGCCGTCCGACCCTGGATACGCGCTACGTCGCTCCGCGCACGCCACTCGAGGCCGAGTTGTGCCAGATCTGGGAGGAGGAACTGAGCCTGGAGCCCGTCGGTGTGGCGGATCGGTTCTTCGACCTCGGGGGTTACTCCAACAAGGCCGTGGCCGTGGTCGCTCGGATCTTTCGCAAGCTCGGCGTCGAGATCCCCTTGTCGACCTTCTTTGAGCTACAGACCGTCCAGCGACTGGCAGAACGAATCGAAGCCTCCCGCTGGCTCGCGGCACAGACACCCGGATCGAGGGCTGATGATCGGGATAGAGGTGAGATCGATTGAGTACCGTCGACCTATTGGGGGAGTTGCAACGCAGGAGGATTCAGATCTGGTCCGAGGGCGGCAAGCTCAAGTACGAGGCCCCGCGAGGGGCGGTCACCCCGGAGCTGCGGGAGCGCCTCCGTGCCCACAAACACGAGATCCTGGAGTCCTTGGCAGCGGCCCGGAGGAAGGCTCCCCTGCCTATTCCTCGCGCCGACCGCAGTCAGCCTCTGCCGTTGTCGTACTCGCAGAGGAGCATGTGGCTGCTGTGGAAGCTGGAGCCCGAGAGCGCCGCCTACGTCGTCCCGACCGTTGTGAAGCTCACCGGACCCCTCGACGCGGAGGTCCTCGCCGCGAGCTTCCGCGACCTCCGTCGCAGGCACGAGACGCTGCGGACCGTGATCGTCGAAACCCCCGACGGTGTTGCGCAGGTCGCTCGAGAAGACGGTGAACTCGAGTACCGATACACCCAGCTGTCCGAGGGCACCGTCGAGGCGCGTCGTCGGAGCGCGCTGGAGCTCATCCGTCGTGCGAGCGAACGTCCCTTCGACCTGACGGAGGCGCCGCCCTTCCGCGTCGAGCTCGTGCGCGTAGACGACGAACTGCATTTTCTGCTGATGCAGCTCCACCACATCAACTTCGACGGTGGTTCGAACACGATCCTGCTCCGTGAACTCTGGCAGCTGTACGAAGCGGGGCGCCAGGGGCACGAGTGTGTGCTGCCCGACTTGCCGATCCAGTACGCCGACTTCGCGGCGTGGCAGCGTGAGCGTTTGCAGCCTCCCTACCTCGATCATCTGCTCGACTACTGGCGCCAGCAGCTCGAGGGAGAGCTGCAGCCGCTGGTCCTGCCCACGCGGTCAGACGCGCTGCCGCCGAGCAGCGCCGATGGCGACGGCGTGACGTTTCAGATCCCGGTCGAGCTGACGGAGAAGCTGCAACGACTCGGCCAACGCCTTGGCTCGACCATGTTCATGGTCCTGGTCGGGGCGCTCCGCGTGTTGATGTACCGATACAGCGGGGTTGGCGACTTCCTGATCGGGACGCCGACGATCCGCCGCCCTCATTCCGACACCGAACTCGTCGTCGGACACTTCGGCAACACCCTTGTGCTCCGTAACGCCTTGAACGGGGACGACAGCATCCTCGACGTGCTGGAGCGGGAGCGGCGGGTGGCGCTGGAGTCCTACGAGCACCAAGAACTCCCCTTCGGCCTGCTCGTCGAGGAGCTTGCCCCGGACCGTCTCCTCGGTCGCAATCCCCTGTATCGGGTCATCTTCCTCTTCGGTGAGCGCGCCCCGTTCATTCACCAAGTGGGACAGCTTGAGGTGGAGTACCTCGAGACGGAGACGACGACCGCGAAGCTCGACCTGGGGCTGTGGGTGAAACAAGCGGCCGGGGGGGGCCTGCGGGGTCACTTCGAGTACTCCCCGCGCCTGTTCCACCGAGAAATCATCGAGCGCCTCACGGCGCACTTCATTCGCATCCTGGAGGCGATGACCAGCGAGCCGTCCGCGGCGGTCGGCGAGATCGCACTGCTGAGCACCGAGGAGGAGCGGCGCATCCTTGTCGAGTGGAACGACACGGCCGCGCCCCTTCGCGCCGAGCGGACGGTCCCGGAGGCCTTTGCGGCTCGGGCAGCCGCGACGCCGGACGCGACCGCGATCATCCACGGCACCAAGCGTGTCACCTACGCTCGGGTCGCGGCGCGGACTCAGGCCATCGCCGCGCAGCTCATGCGAGAAGGGGCTCGCCCTGGCGACCTCATCGGTGTGTGTCTGGAGCGGAGCCCCGACCTGATCGCATCGATGCTTGCGGTCCTCACCATGGGGGGCGCGTACTTGCCTATCGAGCCGCACTATCCGTCGCACCGGGTGGGGCTCATGCTTGAGGACGCTGGCGCGCGTCACCTCATCACCGACCAGGCGATCGCTGCGCGGCTGGCCCCGGAGGTGGCCATGGAGACGTTCCTCTGTGTCGACGGGTTGGACGAGTCGATGCCCGCGGGGATTCCCGCCGAGTTCGCGCCCGTCTCGCCGGACGGGTTGGCGTACGTGCTCTACACGTCCGGGTCGACGGGGGAGCCCAAGGGGGTGATGATCGAGCACCGCAGCGTCATGTCGCTGATCGAGTGGGCTTGGAGGAACTACCAGCCCGAGGAGCTGCGCTGCGTACTGGCTGGCACGTCAGCATGCTTCGACCTCTCGGTGTTCGAGATCTTCGTGTCGCTATGCGGTGGTTACAGCCTGGTGCTCGCCGACAGCGTCCTCGAGCTTCCGACGCTGGCGGCGCGCGACGAAGTCACGCTGCTCAACACGGTTCCCTCCGTCATGCGGGCGCTGCTGCGCATGCACGACGACCCCCTACCGGACTCTGTCACGGTGGTCAACCTGGCGGGTGAGCCTCTCGACACCAACCTCGTCGACGAAGTGTACCGTCGCTCGTCTGCCCGCCGCGTCTTCGATCTGTACGGGCCCACCGAAGCGACCACGTACGCGACCTGCAAGCTACGCCGACCGGGGGAGCCGGCCAGCATTGGGCGCCCCATCGCGAACACACGAGCGTACGTCCTCGACAGGCGGGGGCAACCCGTGCCCGTCGGCGTGAGCGGGGAACTCCATCTGGCCGGGCACGGAATCGCTCGCGGTTACCTCGGTCGGCCGGGGCTGAGCGCAGAGTGCTTCGTGGCGTCCACCTCGCCACGCATCGCCGAGTCGAGACTTTATCGAACGGGCGACCTCGCACGCTTCCGGCGTGACGGAGAGCTGGAGTGGGTCGGGCGGACCGATGCGCAACTCAAGGTGCGCGGGCTTCGTGTCGAGCCTGGAGAGGTTCGCGCGGCGCTTCTGGAGCTCGACGGGATCATCGACGCGGTCGCGGTAGGGCGGCGAGGCGACGATGGCGAACTCCAGCTCGCCGCCTACTTCGTCGGTGACGAGGGCGTGGAGATCCCTGTCACCACGGTGAGCGCCCACCTCGCAACGCGCTTGCCTCGCGCGATGCTCCCGACCTCGTTCACCCGGTTGGATGCAATGCCGCTGACGCCGACGGGGAAGGTCGACGTCGCGCAACTCGACCCGCCGGCGCCGCGGGTCATCGCGCCCTTCGAAGCGCCCACGCCAGGCACTGAGCGCGAGATCTCTGAGATCTGGAGCGCAGTGCTCGGACGCGACGGGCTCGGTCGTCACGACAACTTCTTCGATCTCGGCGGGACGTCCATGAGCGCGATGCTGGTGGTCGGCCGGATCAACGCCGCCTTCGGCCTGGCTCTGTCGTTGCGAGCGATGTTCACACATCTCACGATCGCCGCCGTGGCTCGCTTCGTCGAGCAGTCGCCGCGGAAGGCCGCGCTGCCGCCCGTCCTGCCCACAGGCTTCACTGCGGCTCCAGCAACTGTCGTGCAGCGCCATCTGTGGTCGATCCACCGACGAGCGCCGAACCCCGCCTTCCTCAACCTGTGGCACTGGGTCGATCAACCGGGCCCGCTCGATCGCGGCGTCGTGGAGCGCACGCTCCACGAGCTCATGAAACGCCATGCGATCCTCAGATCGAGTTTTTCGGTCGTGGAGGGGACCGTGTGGCACGTGCCGTGCTCCGAGGTGGCGGTCGACGTCGCCTTCCTCGACCTTTCGGACGTCAACGAGCCCGGCGCTCGGCGCCAAGCGCTCGGACGCTTCTACCACGAGGTCGGCGGCCCCTTTGAGCTGGACGGGCAGGCATGCGTTCGTTTCGCGATCGTCGTGAGCAGCGCGCAGTGGCACACCGTCGCCATCGTCGTTCATCACGCCGCGGTCGACGAGTGGTCCCTCGAACTCCTCGGGCGAGAGCTGCGGAGGATCTACGGTGCCCTCGTCGAAGGGCGCGATCCGGACGACGAGCCACCCCCGTTGTCGTACGCCGACTATGCGTTGTGGGAGCGCTACTGTCTGGCCGAAGGGTTGTTCGAGCGTCAGCTGACGTTGTGGACGAGACGCCTGGCGCCCCCCTTGGAGCCGCTGCGTTTCGACTGGAGGGAGTCCTCGGGTGGCGACGCCAAGGCGACCACACATCGGTTCGAGCTGTCGGCGCCGCTCGTCGACCGTCTCACGGCGCTGGCCTCTCACGAGCGGACTTCGCTGTTCATCGTCTGTCTCGCGATGTTGAAGCTGCTCCTCCATCGTCACACACGACAGAGCGACATCCGCGTGAGTACCAACGTGTCTCGACGCCACCGGCAAGACTTCGAGCAGACCATCGGCCCGCTGACGGACACGATGATCCTCCGAACGCGGATCGATCGAGAGCTGGATCCGAACGACCTGCTGCGCCTCGTCCGACGTTGTTTCATCGACAGCTGTGCCGAAAACGACGTGCCCTTCGAGGAGATCGCCACGCGTCTCGAGTCGGAGTACGGGATCCACAGACGCGATCTGGCACAGGTCTTCTTTGCCTTCCACGATGCAGGGAGCGTTGGTGACGATGGTGCCGTCGCTCGTACGGAGACCGACTTCATCAGGGGAGGGCGCGGAGACGACTTCTTCGTCTCGTCCGTGACCACGTTCGACTTCATTCTGTACCTCGTTCGCAAGGGAGACGTGGTGGAGGGGCAGCTGACACTGAGGGGGCCGCGGCCCGGTGATGATGTTGGAGCCACGGTGGCGGCGGACTATCTCGAGCTTCTCGAGAAACTGGTGGCCCACGCCCAAGGAACGTCGGAGGCGAGCTCGTGACACAGCCGGCAAGGCTCAGGTCCAAGCGGCCCCTGGGGAGCCATGGTCTCGGCGGGCTCCACGAAGCCATCGAGTTCGTGATCCGGTCCGACACGTCCTTGGTGTCCTCGATCCACGCCCTCACCGCGGTCTCGTGCGAGGAGCCCATCTCCGCGGTGCGATGGGAGACCATCAAACGGCGGTTTACCGCGTCCTGCAAGGAGGACCCCGCGGATTCCGGCGGGAGGGGACATGCGCAACGCGTCCTCCGCCTCCTGGAGGCATCGCGGCGGCCTTGCGACCACGGCACGCTCATCGAGCGGATTCAGTCCGTCTACGGTCACGTGGCGCGTCGCTGGAATCGGCTGCTCACGGCCTTCATGCACGACACCTTGGCAACCTGCCGGGCTCGAGGCGTGACCGACGTGGTCTTCTTGGCGCAGGACGCGACTCCTCTGTACGCCGTTGCGACCCGGCTGGAGGCCAGCAGCAGCGATGGTCCGCGGTTGTCCCTGCTGGACCTGAGCAGGACCATGGTGAAGAAGGCCCTGAGGTCACGCGGAGACTGGCCCGACGGGTTCTATCCTGGTGACGTGCGGCCCGAGCACTGGCAGAGCACGCTGTTGGACTCATACCTCAAGCGACGGCTGCCCCGTGACGGTCGGGTCGCCCTGGTCGACACGGGTGTCTACGGGACGCTGGTGAAGCTGATGCTCGACGCTGGGCGGCTGAGCGATCCGTTCGTGTTCTTCTTCGCCTCGAAGAATCCCTCCATCTTCGGGTTCCTCAACCAGCTGCTCCCCGTGGGAGGGGACGACGGGGACTTCATCGCGATGTACTGCGACACCCTGGAGAGGTGGCCGCCGCTGTATACGGGGGTGGAGCTGCAAGCGGGCGAGAAGGGGGCGGTCGCGGAGAGTCGAGTGGCGGACTTCGTGTCCGTGGCCGCGGCGTTGGTCTTGTATCGCGAGTTCGCGACCGGGCATGCCGAGATCGACGCGTCTGCCATCGATGCACGTCATGAGGTCTCCGCGCTGCTCCGTCACTACCGCGAACATGACCAGCTCGGCGAAGCTGGTGGTCTCGTGCTCGGTGACCCCCTGCCGACGTGGCAGTACGCAGCCCGGTGGCGCGAGAGCTGGGATCATGGGTGTATCCCGCCGCAGGACGGTTGCGGTGCCTCGCGTCGCTGAGCTACCCGCCGCGCTGGCCGCAATCGATGCGGAGACGGTGCCCTTGCAGCAGGTCGCGAGGCGAAATCGGTGGCGCGCCGCCGAGCGACCGGCCCCCACGCCTGCTCAGGAGGCCCGTATCCTGGCCATGGAGCGTAGGCTCGCCGCGGTCCACGGCCATGCCTTCCGAGCGCTCAAGTGGCACGGAAGGACCTCGCTCCAGCGCATCGTTTGGCAGGACGCCGAGGTCATGACCGCCCTCGCCTCGGAGGACCTGGCGCGCGCCGTCCTCTCGCGCGTGGGCTCCGAACTTGACCTCGGCGGGGGGACGACGTTGTCGGGCGCCCTGATGGGGGGGGTGAGCATCAACCGACCCTCGTATCTGCTCACGGTTTGCCCGAACTGGCGGCTGCGGCCGCGGGCCGACGGTGTCGCCTTCGACCGCCTGAGCGACATGTCCGTCCCCGACGCCGAGCAGTTGCAGCCGTGGATGGTCTGCCCATTGTTCCTTTGCCGGGGCGCGGAAGCTCTCGCGTCGCTCCAGCGGGTCGTGGCTCGTGATGGGCCCGGGGAGTCGGAAGAAGAGCGGACCACTCGAGGGCTCTGGTGTGCCGTGGACGAATCTACGACGGCGTCTGTGTTCGCCGCGGTACCGGCACTGCTCGACGAGCGGCGGGCGAGGCTCTTGGTCGACGATCCTGACAACCCGAGTACCGCGCTCGAGCGGATGAACGGCCAGTGCTTGGAGGTCATGGCCAGCTACGCCGACCTCGTGCGTGCCCACGGAGGCCGACATGAGCGAGCGCTGGGTTTCGGGCTTGTCTCGCACGCCCTCGATGCCAAGCACCTGCTCGCGGCGCTGGTGTTCGGCCTGGGCCTGGGCCACATCCACAACCCCCACGTCGATGGCGACCGCGCCGTCCGTGCGCTTCGAGAACTCATGGAAGGGGCAGTGTCCGGCGCTGTCGGATCCGTCGCCGCCACGCTGCTCCGCGTGCGAGCCTGGCAGATTCTACGACTGATCGTGGACCATCGTGCGCGACTCGAACTGTCTGCCCCGGACATCGTCCGCGCGCTCGGGCCCGCCGTCACCAGCTCGTGAAGCCACCATCGATGACCACCGTCGTCCCCGTCATGAAACTGGACGCGGCGGACACCAGGAACATGGCCAGAGGCGCAATCTCCTCCGGCCGACCGGCGCGCCCCATCGGCGTCCAGCGAAAGACCTCGGGACCGAATGAGGGGTCCTCCAGGACGGGTTTGATCTTCTCGGAAGCGACGTATCCCGGCGCGATGCCGTTCACTCGGATGCCGTGCTCGGCCCACTCGCACGCGAGCATCTTCGTCAAGTTCACGACGCCTGCCTTCGCCACGTTGTATGAGACATGCATTCGACCGCGATTTGCGACCAGACCCGATATGGAGGCAATGTTGACGATGCTCCCCCCGCCATTCTCGATCATGTGGCGACCGACCGCCTGGCAGCAGAAGAACGTTCCCGAGAGATTCACGTCGATGATGTCGCGCCAGTCGGCCTCGCTGATCTCCGTGGCGGGGGACTCACGTGCGAGCCCCGCGTTGTTGATCAGGAAGTCGATGTGCCCGTAGGTCTCGAGAGCGCGCTGCACCATCGCCTCCACGCTGAGCTTCTTCCGCACGTCTGTCTCGACAAAGAGCGCTTCGCCGCCGGCGTTTCGGATCTCGTCGGCGGTGCGCTTACCCGTCTCGGGGTCGATCTCGGCAACCACGAGCACCGCGCCCGCCTTGGCGAAGGCCTGGCAGTAGGCGCGCCCGATCCCGCGACCCGCACCCGTGATGATTCCGACCAAGCCTTCGAGTGATGTTGCTTCGGTGAACATGTCCGTCTGTTGGTCTAGCAGGTCGCCAGGAGAGTCGGCGCGGTGAATCATGAGAAAGACGAGTGATGCATCGTGTTGGGCCTATTCCTCAGCTTGCTACACGGTCGAGTACGACAGGCGCTCCTCGATGATGCGCCGAATGGTACGAGCCATGGTGGGATGGTTGGCCATGGCCATCATCGTGCCGTGGTCTCCGGGTACGTCGCAGTACGCCACGCTTCGGACGTAGTGGCTCCAGTCACGGCCCCCGGCGATATAGCAGGCGGGAAACGGGCTCTTGGAACTCGGTCCTCCCTCGGTTGCCCGAAGGTAGTCGATGTCGATCTCGATCCGCGTGGGGACGTACTCGATGAACGCGGTGCGGTTTCGGTGGACGTTGCGGTCCAGCTCGTCCAGGAAGTCGGCGAGTTCCGACTCGGCGTAGGTCGCCAGCTCTTCACCGAGGACGTCGAGTGCCTCGATGCCTGCGCGGGTCTGCGCGCGATCGGAGGGATCGTCGAGGGCGTTCGGGGGCAGCCAAGTGTCGAGCATGATGAGGCCCGCGACTTCCATGCGCGGCTTCCACAGTCTTGCCATCTCGAGCGCAACGCAGCCCCCCATGGACCAGCCGGCCAGCACCACAGGGCTGAACCCGCGGATCGTATCGATCTCCTCCACGTACAGCGCGGCGAGGTCTTCGACGGATGGTCGCTCCATGCCTTCCCGACTCGACGGCGATTCCAAAGCGTAGGTGGCAAAGGTGTCGCCGAGAACTCGCCCGAGTTCGAAGAAGGGCAGCGCTGAGCCGGCCGCTGCGTGCACGAAAACCACCAGGGGGCGTCCGGGTGCCTCCGTGATGGGAACGAGGCAGGCTCCTTGAGTCGCCGCGCTGTCTATGGCTCGCGCCAACTCCCGCACCGATGGAGACGCGAACACGTCGGGCACAGTGGGTCGCTTGCCGAAGACTTGCCCGCACTCGTGGATGAGCTTGAAGCTCAGGAACGAGTGGCCGCCGAGGTCGAAGAAGCTGTCCGTGACGCTGATGTCATCGACACCCAGAATGCGCTCGAACACCGACTTGAGCCTGGCTTCGACCTCGTTCGCGGGTGGAACGAGCGAACGACTTCGTTGCTGGCGTTCGGCTCGGGCCGCGGTCACGAGCGCCACATGATCGAGTTTTCCGTTCACCGTGGTCGGCAGCTCCCGCATGCTCACAACCTGCGCGGGGATCATGTGTCGCGGTAGCTGACTCCGCGCTCGCTCGAGGAACTCGTCGAGGTCGACGCTCGCATCGTCGTACGGCACCGCGAACGCGATCAGCCGCGCGCCGCGATCGTCGTCGATGTGCAGCACGACGCATCGCGCCACGGCGTCGTGCTCGGCGAGGACGCTCTCGATCTCGGCCAGCTCGATCCGCGCGCCGCGGAGCTTGAGCTGGCGGTCCCTTCGTCCGAGGTGCTCGAGCAGTCCGTCTGGGCGGTAGCGACAAAGATCGCCCGTCCTGTAGATGCGGCTGCCCGGAGGACCGTAGGGATCGGGCAGGAACCGCTCGGCAGTCAGCGCTGGGCGTCTGTGGTAGCAGCGTGCGATCCCGACTTCGCCCGCGATGTAGGCCTCTCCGGAAACGCCGATGGGGAGTGGCTCAAGGTCGTCGTCGAGAACATACAGCCGAAAGTTCGGCGCCGGCCGGCCGAGCGGGACAACTGGGTCTCCCGGGCTCGGCTTGACCAACATGTCGGTGACGCAACCGGCTTCGGTGGGCCCGTAGCCCTGCACCAGTCGGGCGTCGAGTCGCGAGAAGAACGCATCGCGGAGGTGTGGTGTGACCGCTTCCCCGCCGGCGATGACGGTCCGTAGGGAGCGACCGCCGGAAGGGGGCAGTACCTCGAGGAAAGCCTCGAGCATGCTGGGGGTGAGGAACATGCGTGTGACTTCGTGCTCCTCGACGACTCGCGCGAGGGTCACGGGGTCGCGATGGCTAGCCACGGGGCCGATGGCCAGTCGGCCTCCCGCGTACAACGTCCAGAACAACTCCCAGATGGAGACATCAAAGCCGAACGACGTCTGGAAGATGTTCACGTCGTCTGGGGTGAGTGGATAGGATTCGTGAAGCCAGAAAATCTCCGCGAGGGCACCCTCGATTGGATACGCGACGGCCTTTGGGCGACCGGTCGAGCCCGAGGTGTACAGCAGGTGGACCAGGTGGCTGGGAGGTCCGTGACAGGGGACATCGTGCGCGGGGAGGTGGGACCACGATGCCGCCTCTGCATCCACAACAACCACTTGCCACGGTCCCGGCGCGACGCGGACCTCCAACTCGGTGGTCACCAGCACCGCGAGGGGGCGGGTGTCTTCGAGCATGAAGGCCAATCGTCCATCGGGTAGTTCGGGGTCGAGGGGCACGTATGTGGCTCCCGTCTTCGCGACCGCGTAGACAGCCTCGACCAGAGCGAAGCTTCGATGCATGCAGATCCCGACGAAGGATTCGCGTCCGATGCCAGAGCGTCGAAGATGCTCCGCGAGGCGGTTGGCGCGTGCGTTGAGCTCGGCATAGCTCAGCTCACCTTCGTGACCGACGAGGGCGAGGGCCTCGGGAGCCCGTCTCACCTGCGCCTCGAACGGCCCGGCCATGGTGCTCCAGGTGCACTCCGGTCGCTTGTGGCGATTGAGGCCGAAGAGGATGTGCTTCCGTTCGGCGGGAGTGGTCAAGGAGTGTGCTCGCACCCGAGCATCGGGTTCGGCGACCAGCTGTCCGAGGAGGCGCTCGAAGAGCATGACGTAGCGAGCGGCGGTGTCGTTGTCGAACAGCTCCGAGGCGTACTCGAAGAAGCCCGTCGCGTCGTGCGCGGACTCGGTGAGCGACACTGTGAGATCGAACTTCGCGGCGTTCGACTCGAGGAGGAGTTCGCTGAACCGAGCGGCGGTGCCCTCCATGTTGCTGGCCGGCGTGTTCTGTACCGCGAACATCGTCTGGAACACGGGGTTGATCTGCATGTTGCGAGGGAGGCCGAGACGCTGCACCACCTCCTCGAAGGGGACCGACTGGTGATCCTGTGCCGCGGCCACCGTGAGGTGGACTCGCCGCACGACATCACGGAAGCGGAGGTCACCGCCGAGATCCGTTCGGAGGGCGACGGTGTTGACGAAGCAGCCGACAACTCCGGAGGTCGCGGGGTGCTCTCTTCCTGCCACGGGCGCGCCGACCACGAGGTCGGCCTGACCCGTGAGGCGGAGCAGGAGTACCTTGTATGCGGCGAGCAGTACCACGAAGCGGGTGGTCTGTTCTTCCGTTGCGATCCGCCGCACGGACTCGAAAACATCGGTCGGGACCGTGCATGGGATGGTGGCCCCCTTCCGGGCCCCGTCGGCCCGTCTCGGGCGGTCCTTGGGAAGGTCCAGCACGGGCAGCTCCCCCCCGAGCTGTTGCTCCCAGTACTCCAGATCCGCCGCATCATAGCAGGCAAGCTCGTGGTCGCGTCGCCACGCCACGTAGTCCACGAAGCGGACCTGCGGCGGTTGTGGGAGCGCGCGCCCGCCGAGCTGGGCTGCCAGTTCTTGGCAGACGATTCCCACCGACCAGCCATCGGCGATGATGTGGTGGAACACGAAGATCAGGAAGTTCTCGTCGTTCGGGAGTCGGCAGACGACCAGGCGGAACAGCGGGGGGACGGCCGGGTCGAACGGGGCCGCGGCCCTCTCGTCTCCTATCGCCTTCGCCTGGCGCTCGGCCTCCTCCGGGGACAGCGCGCGCAGGTCCCTGAACTCGACGGGAGCGTCCAGCCCCTCGCAGGTAGCCTGCCACGGCATCTGGTCCCGCTCGAAGACCCGAACGCGAAGGGCGTCGTGACGATCCATCGAGGTGCGGACCGCCCTGCGGATCACGTCGTCGGCAGGGAGACGAGCGAAGTGCAGCACACCGAACGAGTTGTACTCCGTGCTGTCGGGATACAGGCGCCCGAAGAACCAGATGCGCGCCTGGGAGCGATTGAGGGGGATCGCAGTGCCGCTTGCGATGCGCTCTATTCCCCAGTCGGAGCGCTCGACCAACTCTCGGCCTTTGAGCTGCTCGAGCAGCCGCTTTTGGTCGGCCGTCAGCGTCGGGACGTGCTCTTCGTTGCGGCTCATTGGCGACCCGCCCGAATTCGGTTGGCGACTTCCTCCGCGGAGAGCGAGGCGATGAGCTCGACGAGGGCGCGCTCGACCTGCGATGCCAGCCCCGTGACCGTGGGGGCGGAGAAAAACTCGCGTACCGAGAGTTGAATGTTGTGGACGTCACTGAGTCGTGTGAGCACCTGAATGAGATTCAGAGAATTGCCCCCGATAGCGAAGAAGTTGTCGCTGCGACCGACGTGGTCTAGCCGCAATACCTCCTTCCACAACTCGACCAGTTGCTCCTCCAAGGGCGTCCGCGCAGCTTGGTGGATGGATCGCATCTCGAAGTCCGCTGCCGTGGGGGCCGGAAGTGAGAGGCGGTCGAGCTTCCCAGAAGGCGTGCGCGGCAGCGCGTCGAGGAACACGTAGGCGGTAGGCTGCATGTACGTCGGAAGCACCAGTTCCACGTGACTCGCGATGTCTTCTACGTGATCTCGGTCGCCGACCAGGTATGCGATCAGCTGCAAGCGTCCATCGGCGTCGACTCTTGCGACCGCAGCGCACCGAAGAACGAAGGGGGCTCGAGCGACCGCTGCCTCCACGTCTCCCAGCTCCACCCGGCACCCGCGGATCTTAAGCTGGGTATCGATCCGACCCCGAAATTCGAGGTTCCCGTCCTCGGAGGCGACGGCCAGATCACCGGTTCGAAACAGGCGCTCCCCCGGTTCGACCGGGTATGGATGGGGAACGAAACGCTTCGCCGTCAGCCCTGGCTTGCCGTGGTATCCGAGCGCCAACCCTCCCACCCCCGCCACGTGGACTTCACCCGGCACCCCGGGGGGGACGGGCCGGAGCTCGTCGTCGAGCACGTAGACGCGGTAGCTGCCGATCGCGCGCCCGATGGCCACGCTGCGGCCGCTCGAGGGCCGACGACCTTCCCAAGCGCAGACCTCCGAGGTCTCGGTCTGCCCGTAGCAGTTGTGAAGATCCAAGCCGAAGTGTGCCACCGCCCTCTCCAGCAGCTGCGTTGAAACGGCTTCGCCAGACACCTGAATCCACCGAAGGTCCGGGTAGATCGTCGGCTCGACGGCAGCGAGGAAGGCGTCGAGCATAGAAGGGACGAAGTGCACAAAGACGGTGCCTGGTCGTTGCAGAAGCTCCCGAATGTGGCGGACATCGGTTTCCGCATTGGCGTCGGCCAGCAACACCGTCGCACCCTCGAGCAGAGGTCCGAAGAGCTCCCAGATCGCGACGTCGAAGATCAACGGGCACTTTTGGAGCACGCGGTCTCCGGCGCGGAGCGGGTAGCGATTGCGGAGCCACTGCAATCGGGTCATGGCGCAGCGGTGGTCGATGACGACGCCTTTGGGAGCACCTGTTGAGCCCGATGTATAGTAGACGTAGGCGGTGTCCCCTGCTCGTACGCGGACAGGTGGTGGCTTCGAGGGCCACGGTCCCGGCTCCTCGAATACGACAGTGGCGGGCCCGTCGGTGACGAGGTACGAGCGCTCTGGCTCCGTGATGATCACGTGAGCACCCGCGTCCTCGACGATCGCTCCGATGCGTGCTCGGCCCAGCCGCTCACCCAACGGGACGAAGCCCGCGCCGGCCTTCAGGATGGCCAACACCGCCACCACGAGCGAGCTGGAGCGCGCCAGGCAGACTCCTACGGTTGCTCTCGGGCCGACGAGTTCGAGCAGACGCCAGGCCAGCCGGTTCGCCCTCTCATCGAGTTCTCGATAGGTGAGCTGCCCGCTGCGAGACTCGATCGCCGTGGCGGTGGGCGTGGCTCGAACCTGCGCTTCAATGTACTCGTGGAGTGGTCGCAGATCGGGGTCGACCTCAAAGCCCGAGTTCGCAGCAGCGATGGCCTGCGTCGCGGACTTGGCCGACCACAGGTGGAGGGCTCCGAGCGGAGCCTCCGTCTCACGAACGGCGTGCTCCAGCGCGCACGCGTAGGCATCCGCCAGGCGTCCCGCTGCGCGGTCGTCCAAGACGTCGCGGCTGTATTCCAGCTCGCCCTGTAGGTGGCCCTTCGTTGCGCGCAGGGAGCAGGTGATGTCGAACTTGGCGGTCCCTGAATGCAGGGGGAGCTCATCGACCTCCAACCCGAGAAGCTGTGTCGGCGTATCGAACGGCGTGCTCTCCATGACGAACATGGCCTGGAATACGGGGGATGTCTCCCCGGTGCGGGGCGTTTCGAGCAGGTCGATGATCTGATCGAAGGGCAGATCCTGGTGTACCAGCGCAGCGCCGACCGCGTCGGCGGTCCGAAGTGCGAGCTGTCTGAATGGCATCGTCGGGTCTACCTCGACGCAGATGGGCAGCGTGTTGGCGAGGAAGCCCACGACGCCTTCGAAGTCCGATGCCGAGCGGCACGCGGAAACGATGCCCACGACGATCCGTTCCTGCCGCGAGTGGCGATGCAGTACAGCGATGTATGTCGCCAGGAGGAACACGAACTCGGTGATTCCCATGTCTGAAGCCGCAGCCGACACCCGAGCAGCGAGGGGGTCGACGTTCAACTCGACCATGTCGCCAGCGTAGGAGCGACGCGACGGGGAATCGAGCGCGGCGCCGAGCTGCACTACCGGTAGAGCTCCACGCAGCCGCTCTCGCCAGAAGCTACGCTGCGCGTCCGCCTCCGTGCTGGCGAGCCAGCGACGCTGCCAGTCCACGTAGTCACCGTATTGGAAGTCGGGTTCGGGAAGCGCCGCGTCGCTCTCGTATGCGCGAGCCAGCTCTCGCCAGAAGACCGCGAGCGACCACGCATCGAATACGGCGTGATGCACGAGGAGCACCCATAGATGATCGTCGTCGGTCAGCCGAATGCAGATCGATCGAAGTGGCTCGGCTTGGGTCACGTCGATCGAGACTGCGGCTGCGGACGCCGCGATCCGGCGCGCCTCGTCGAAGGACTCCGCCGTTCGCACCTGTGAGCGCACCGACGAAGGAGGGTCGACTCGTTGCCACAGCTGGCCGTCACGCATCACCAACCCGGTGCGCAGGGCCTCGTGCCGCGACACGATCCCGCAAAGTGCCCGGTCAAGCCGCTCGATCGACAGGTCGCCCCGGAGCCGGTACGCGAGCGTGATCGAGTACGTCGCGGCGCCTTCTTGTGACTGGCTCAGGAACCACAGGCGCCGCTGCGCGCCCGATGCGGGCCGGCGCGGGGAGGGGCGACGTCGTAGCTTGGCTGCGACGGTCCGACCTCTCGCCGTCGGCGAGTCCGCGGCCCGGAGGTCAAGCTGCGGCGGAGATGATTCGGCGATCCGCGTCGCGAGCTCACGGAAGGTCGGGGCGGCGCGAATGTCCGCGTAGCTTAGTTTGACGCCGCTGGTCTCGGAGATTCGTCCGAGCAGCCGAAGCGCCTGGAGCGAGTCTCCTCCGCAAAGGAAGAAGTTCGCCGTGGCGGAGCCAGGGGGTGCACCCATGACCTCCTCCCATGCCGCGGCGAGTGGGCGGCCCCATGGGACCGTATCGGGGTCCAGCGCTGGCGTGGCCAAGGGGGGGTTCTGGGCGAGCCGAGGCCGATCCACCTTGCCACTGATCGGTGACAACGGGAGGTCGAGCACGGGGATCAACCGGGCCGGTCGCATCGCGGCGGGGAGGTAGCGGGCAAGCTCGATCCGCATCTCGCCTTCGTCAAACCCCTCCGACACGACGTATGCATCCAGGCACGGGCCCTCGTGCGAGCGGCGAACAACGACCGCTGCGTTGCGCACCCTAGCGCAGCGGCGCAGGGCGGATTCGACCTCCGAGGGTTCGACACGGTGGCCGCGGATCTTCACCTGATCATCGACCCTCCCGATGAACTCCAGGGTGCCGTCGGAAGAGAACCGACCGACATCACCCGTTCGGTACATCCGGGTGCCATCCTCGAAGGGGTTTGGCACGAACCGCTCCGCCGTCAGTCGCGGACTGTGGAGGTAGCCCCGGGCAAGACCCGCACCCGCGACGTAGATGTCGCCCTTCACGCCAACGGGAACGGGCTCGAGGCCGCTATCGAGCAAGTAGATACGCGCATTGGCGATGGGGCGGCCGATGGGGATCGTATGGTCGGGTACCTCAGTGATGTCGTCGAACAGGGTGCAGCTGATCGTCGTCTCCGTAGGGCCGTAGTCCTGCTTCCAGCGGGTACCCCGGGTTGATGGGAGCTGGCGCCAGCGGCGTAGCTTGTCGGGGAGTGCTCGCTCTCCGCCGACGAAGACCACGCGCACCGATGGGGGGAGGGCACGCTCGGAATCTGAGAGAACATCGACGAGATGGTGCCAGTACGAGGTGGGCATGCTCAGAACGGTGATGGCATCCTCGTGAAGCTGCTTCACGAGCCCTTCGTCGGATGCGGCCCTGGTCGGATGGAGCACCAGTGTCGCGCCGGCGATCCACGTCGGAAAGACCTCTTCGAGGCACGCGTCGATGCTCGGATTGGTGAACTGGAGAACGCGGTCGGTGGGGCACAGCTCCAGCGCTCGTGAGATGTACAGAACATGGTTGACGACACTCGCATGCGACACTGCGACGCCCTTGGGACGCCCCGTGGATCCGGACGTGTGGATGCAGTAGGCGAGGTTGTCGGGGCGGACGCTGGCACGGGGAGGGGGAGACGTCTCTCCTTCGGCGGCGACCGGAAACACCTCGACCTTTGGGTCGAGGGACAAGCGGGAGCGCATGGAGTCGCTAGCGACCACGATGCGTAGGCCCGTGTCTTCGACGATCTGGTGGAGGCGTTCAGGCGACTGGCCGAACTCGAGCGGGACGAAAGCCCCACCCGCTCGAAGCACGCCGAGTAACCCGACCGGAAGGTCGAACGATCGCGAGACACACAGACCCACCAGGGTCTCGGGGCCGACTCCGGCCGCACGCAGTCGCCCGGCGAGCTCGTGGGCCCGCTCGTCGAGTTCGCCATAGCTCAGGGCTTCGCCGCGGCACTCAACTGCGATCCGTTCGGGATATGCCGCGGCCGTGGCGCGAAAGAGATCATGCAAGACGGTGTCTTTTGGGACAGTGACCGCAGTGTCATTCCACGTGACCAGCAGCTGTTCGCGCTCCGGGGCGGTGCAGAGTGATGCCTCTGCGACCAACCCCTCCCGGTCCCGCCACGAGGCCTCGACCAGCCGTTTCCAGTGCCCCACCATGCGAGCCGCCATCTCTGCGTCGACGGAGCGGTCTCCGTCGAGCGCACCGCGGACCTGTACCCGCTCCGGCAACCGCATGTTGAGCTGGACAACGAGCGAGCCACGGAGCTCCTCGCTCGCGGTGGCTCTTGCATCGTGTCGCAACGCCCCACAGGCGGCGGCGGCGAGGCTTGCGAATTTGGTTTGTATGTCGATGTCCGCACGCCAGGTGGTGACGGTGGGGCGCTTGTTCGGCGACGTGACTACGGCCTCCACCGTGACCTCGGACCGACCGGTGTAGCGCTGCATCATGGCGGCGAAGGTCGACACGATCACGGCGGAGACCGGCTGCGCGAGGCTGCGGGCCAGATCCGTGAGTTGGTTGCTCAGTTCGCCATGTTCGATGAGAGCGAGGAACGGCGACGACCCGGACGCGGAGACCGACAAACGGCCGAGGGGGGCGGCTGCCGGGCCGTCGACCCGCTCGCTGAGGTCTTCCGAATGCGTCGCCGGAAACACCGAAGTCATCGACGAATCGTACCGCGAATAACGTTCACGAACGGTTCCCGTTTCTCAGGATCGCTCATATCGTCGCAGTGTCAGCCGTCGAAAGAACACCCCGGATGACTCCAATTGTTCGGGGCGGTCCTGCACAACAGGTCGGAGTCTAGACGTGGAGTACGAGATCAGGTGTCGAGCGTCTCGGCAAGATCGAGGATCTTCGGACGCTCGGGTTCACCGTCCATGTAGTCTACCTTCTCGAGATAGCCGACCTTCTTGAGCGCGCGAACGTTGATCTTGTTGCTGTCGGGGTAGACACAGATGTCTGTGCGGCTGTTTCGGCCGATGCCGAGGTATACGAGGTCTTCAGGGCCGGTATTGGCGATTTGGTGTGCAACCTCCGTGCCTGCAGGACACGAGATGCAATCTCCCGCGCGCAGCGGGATGAGGTCCTCCCCATATCGCAACAATCCAGTGCCCGAGAGCACGTAGAACACCTCGTCGTCGACGAGGTGGTAGTGAAATGGGCAGCCGACCCGCCCGGGGGGCGTACGACTTACGTTGAGGTGTAGGGCACCTTCATTTTCACTCATGAAAGGGGTCAGGAGCTTGTAAGATCCCCCCCAATACTCGCCATCAAGGCTTTCATGCTCCTCGGCATCATCGACGTTGGTGACTGGTCCGGCGGGCTTGCTCATTGTTCTTCCTGCTCCTCATCACTTTCTCGAGGCCCAAACAGCGTTCGTCGGTGTGGAGCGCTATGTGCGCTGGGACGAAGATGTCGGTGGCCGGGCGTCGGGAATCTGCACCATACCAATTCCAATTCTTGATGCCAGCGCTGGGCCGATGTACGACGTGGGGAGGCGAATGATCGACGTTGATAGTTTGCTTGCTTCCTTGCGAACAGAAGGCGTGGAACTGTGGGTCCAGGACGGGGGGCTGCGGTACCGCTCTTCTCGGCCACTCGCGTCCCTTCAGCTTGAGGCCCTTCGGCGTCATAAGGAGCCGATCATTGCCCACTTGCTGCGGCCGTCGGGCGACAGCGGGCTCGTGGGCCCGCGACCCCGGCGAATCCCCCTCGGCTGCGCGCAAGAAGCACTGTGGTTCATCGATAGACTCGGCCTCAGCGGTGTAGCGTACAATCTGCCAGTCATCTTGCGTATCAGGGGGGAACTGGAGGCGTTCGCCTTGGAGCGTTCCCTCTTGGAGATCGTACGACGCCATGAGATCTTGCGTACCCGCTATCTCGCTGTCGACGGAGGCGCTTTCCAGTCCATTGACGTCGCGGGCGGCCTAGACTTCTCGACCGTCGATCTCACCGCCGCACCGGGTCCCGACCTTGGGCAGAGAACGGCGCGATTCGTTCGCGAGCAAGCTTCCCACCGCTTCGATCTGGCCGAGGCTGCCCCGTTCCTCGTGCGGTTGGCTCGGCTTGCCCCGACCGAGCATTTGTTGGTGCTGAACATGCACCACATCGTCGCCGATGCGCCTTCGATAGATCTACTGTTCCGCGAGCTGTCCACGCTCTATCGAGCATTTCGGGCCGGCCGGACTTCTCCCTTGCCGCGACTGCAGGCGCAGTACGCCGACTACGTGTTGTGGCAACGCCACGGGTTGACGTCGGGCGACTTGGACGACGACTTGGAGTATTGGCTCGAAACGCTGCAGGGCGCACCTGCGAGCCTCGATTTGCCGACCGACCGCCCACGTCCTGCGGCGCCGACCTTCCGCGGTGGTCTCGTCGGTCTCGAGCTCTCCACCGAGCTCGGACGGAGGGTGAAGGCATTCGCTTCTGGTCGGGGCATGACCCCGTTCATGGTGTTGATGGCCGCGTTCCAGGCCTTGCTCTCCCGTTGGACCGGTCAGAGCGATATCTGCGTGGGGACGCCGATTGCGTCACGTCCTCACCCGCAGACCGAGCCGCTCATCGGCTTCTTCACGAACACGGTTGTCATCCGAACCGGTCTCGAGGACGACCCGACCGGCGACAAGCTCTTGGAGCGTGTCCGCGCCCGTGTTGTCGAAGCGTACGAGCATCGGGACCTGCCCCTGGACCACTTGGTGGCCGCGCTGAGGCCGACCCGGACGCTCGCCAGCCAAGCTCTCTTCCAGGTCTTCTTCGCCTACGGCGAGGTGCGAGCGGACAGCATCGACCTGGAGGGGCTCACGAGCGAGCGGGTCTTGCCCGAGTTGCTGACGGCGAAGTTCGACCTGAGCCTATTCATCGCGGAGGGCCCCTGTGGCCTCGAGGGCAGCTTCGAGTTCGCGACCGATCTTTTCGATAAGACTACGATCGAGGGTCTCGCCTCCTCCTTCGTGACGTTCCTAGACGCTCTCGTCACCGACCCCGGGACCGCCGTCTGGAGCCTGCCGCTGTTCGGCCCCGAGGAGCGGCGCAAGATCCTCGTCGAGTGGAACGACACCGCGCTCCCGCTGCGCTCGGAGAGCACCCTTCATGGGTTGTTCGAGACGGTCGCCGCCGACCATCCCGACGCCCTCGCGGTCGTGGCCGGAGCGGAGCGCATCTCGTACGCGGAGCTCGAAGCTGACGCCAATCGGATCGCGCACGAGCTGCGAGCGCACGGGGTCGGTGTTGGCACGATCGTCGGGGTCTGCCACGAGCGTCGCGGCCGGATGATCGCCGCGTTGTTGGGCATCCTCAAGGCCGGGGCGGCGTGGCTCCCCGTCGATCCCGACCACCCACCCGCGCGCGTGGCGAGGATGTTGACGGATGCAGGGGTGGACGTCGTTGTCTCGGAGGCGAGCCTGCGTCGTGTGCTGCCCCCGGACTGCGCGCGCGTGATCTGCCTCGACGACCGCCGCGAGGCGATTTCGTCTCAGCCCGTGACCCGACCCGGCGTCCGGGTACGGCCCGGCAACCTCGCCTACGTCTTGTTCACCTCGGGCTCGACGGGGCGCCCCAAGGGGGTTGCGCTGCAACACGACAACGCCGTTGCGTTGATGACTTGGGCGCGACGAGCGTTCGGTGGCGAGGTCACCGCGCGGGTCCTCGCGTCCACCTCGATCTGCTTCGATCTGTCGCTCTTCGAGCTCTTCGTGGCGCTGGTTTCCGGCGGCCACGTCGTGCTCGTCCGAGACCCGCTCGCGCTGCTCGACGAGCCAGTGTCACCACCTCCCACACTCATCAACATGGTCCCTTCGGCCGCGCACGCGCTGCTCGACGCCGGGGCCATCCCGGCGGAGTTACTCGCCATCAACTTGGCGGGAGAGGCGTTGCCCCGCTCATTGGTCGAGCGGCTTCATGTCGCCGCACCTGGAGCGACGATTCGAAACCTGTACGGGCCGACGGAATACACCACCTATGCCACGTCGTGTGAAGTCGATTCGGAGCCGGAAGCTCCCGTGGCCATCGGCGGGCCGATCGCGAACACACGGGTCTATTTGCTAGACACGCACGGTGAGCCGGTCCCCGTCGGGGCGACGGGCGAAGTTCATCTGGCCGGGAGTGGTCTGTCGCGCGGATACCTGAATCGACCGGGCGTGACCGCGGATCGGTTTCGGCCCAACCCGTTCGGCTCGCCCGGCAGTCGTATGTACGCGACGGGCGACCTCGCACGTCATCGTTCCGACGGGACACTCGACTTCGTCGGTCGGCGGGACGATCAGGTCAAGATCCGGGGCTTTCGTGTTGAGCCCGGCGAGATCGAGGTCGCGCTCCGGAGTTGTCTCGGTGTCGCCAACGCAGCTGTCGTGCCCTCGACGGACCGACTTGGAGGGGTACGGTTGGTCGGCCACATCCTTCCCGTGGACCCTACGTCCCCACCACTCGAGGAGGGTCTTCGGGCTCGGCTCATGGAGGTGCTCCCCGAGCCGATGGTCCCGGCGAGCTTCCAGGTGCACGACCAGCTTCCGTTGAACCCCAATGGCAAGATCGACCGTCTCGCGCTGGGGTCACTTTGCGAGGAGCAGGAGTCCGCCGTCCGTCACGTCGCGCCCCGCAATGCGACCGAGTCGTTGATCGCGGAGATCTGGGAAGACACGTTGGGCGTCCCCCATATCGGGGCCGATGATGATTTTTTCGTGCTCGGTGGGCACTCTCTCCTCGCGACCCGGATCGTCGCTCGCATCCGCCAGAGCCTCGCGAGTGAGCTGCAACTCCGCGACATCTTCTTGGCTCCCACAGTCGCGACGCTGGCGCGCGTCGTGACGCTGCGGGGGTCGTCTCCGTACACTCCCATTCCGGTTTCTGCTCCGGGTGGCCCGGTGCTGGCCTCGTTCGCGCAGCAGCGGATGTGGTTCATCGAGCAGCTCGTGCCCACGCGCGGGCTCTACAACGTCGCGGTGGCGTGGCGGATGACGGGGCCCCTCGACATCGATCTCCTCCGCCGCTGCCTGCACGAGCTCGTCGGGCGTCACGAGGTGCTGCGCACAGCCCTCGAGCCGACCCCCGATGGACTGATGCAGGTGGTTGCCGACGAGGCCGAGCCGCCACTGGTCCTGGAGAGTTCGTCGGGCACCGTGGAATCCGAGGCCTGGGCTCAGCACTGGCTCGAGCTCGACGCAGCGCAGCCTTTCGATCTGCGCCAACCGCCACTGCTGCGCGCCGGAGTCTTGCGACTCGACGAGGGCGTCCATGCGGTTCAGATCACGATGCACCACACCGTGACGGACGGTTGGTCCCTCGGGGTCCTGGCCCGCGAACTCTCGGCGTTGTACGCGGCACCGAGAGCCGCCGCCGCCGCCTCACCCTTGCCGCCGCTACCCATTCAGCACCGAGACTTCTCCTCATGGCAGCGGGCTCAGATGAGCGGCGCTGTGCGGCAACGCCAGTTGGCGTTCTGGCGCATGAGGCTGGAAGGCGCGGCGTCACAGCTGAACCTGCCGTGGGACCGTTCTCGCCCGGCGCTCAACTCGGGAAGAGGAGAGGTTGTCTCCATCGAAGTCGACCGGGGCACCTCCGATGGGATCCGCCAGCTCGCACGGGAGGCGGGGGCGACCGTCTTCATGGTCATGTCCGCCGTTCTGGACGTGCTGCTCTACCGACACTCCGAGCAGCGCGACTTCTGCATCGGCTACTCGGTGACCGCCCATCGCGACCGGGTGGAGACGGTCGATCTCATGGGGCCGCTGTCCAACATGTTGGTGTTGCGAGCTCGGCTCGCGCCGGGCCAAGCTTTCGTGGACCACGTCGCCGATGTTCGGGCGTCGATGCTCGAAGCCGATGAGCATGCAACTCTTCCCTTCGAGCTGTTGGTCGAAGAGCTGGCACCGCGACGCGACCTCTCCCACCATCCGGTGTTCCAGGTGACCTATGGCTATCGAAGGGCCAGCGGCGGCGAGGGAGAGGAGCTGGACCTGCCCGGCATCCTCGTCGAACCCATCGAGGCGGCCTCCCGGACGGCGAAGTTCGACCTCGCCTTCTTCATCGACGACCCCGGCCCGGGCCAGCCACTGGGGGTGGAGGTCGAGTTCTCGGCCGATCTGCTCGACCGCTCGACGGTCGAGCGCTGGCTCGAGCAACTCCAGATGCTGACCGAGTCGGTCGTCGAGAAACCGGAAGCCCCCGTCGACACTCTCCGCCTGTTGTCGGACCACGAGAGGCGACTCGTAGTGGAGACGTGGAACGACACGGACATGGACCGGTCTCCACCGCATTCGATCCCGCGCCGCTTCGAAGCGCAGGTTCGGCGGACGCCGGACGCGGTCGCGCTGGACTCGGGCGCAGAGCAGCTCACCTACGCCGTGCTCGATGCCCAGGCCAACGACCTTGCACACCGACTCCGCGCCCTGGGGGTCGACCGGGGGGAGCTCGTTGCCGTGTGTGCGGATCGCCGGGCCAGCCTCATCGTGGCACTCCTCGCGATTCTGAAGGCCGGGGCGGCGTTCGTTCCACTCGACCCGCGATATCCCCGTCAGCGACTGGCCTACATGCTCGACGATTCGAAGGCCGCGGTCGTGCTCGTGGACCACCACGGTGTCGAGCTGCTCCCACCGAGTGCGGCGACGGTGGTTTCCCTCGATGAGTTCGCGCAGTCCGGGCACAACGCGCCTCCTCCCGTCACGCTGCTGCCCGAGGATCTCGCCTACTGCCTCTACACTTCGGGCGCAACAGGAAGCCCCAAAGCCGTCGCGTTGGAACACGGCAACTGTACAGCGATGGTGGATTGGGCCCTGGCGACCTGGACCCCGGCCCAGACGGCGCGCACCCTCGCGGCGACCTCGATTTGCTTCGACCTGTCGATCTTCGAGATCTTCGTGCCGTTGCTGTGCGGAGGAACGGTGCTGCTCGCACCCGACCTGTCGGCCGCCCCTGCGTTGCTGCCCACCCTCCTCAACACCGTCCCCTCCGCCGCCCAGGCGCTGCTCGATGCGTGCGCACTGCCCTCGTCGATCTCCGTCATCAACCTGGCCGGCGAGGCTCTCCGGCCACGCTTGGTGGAGAGCCTCGCGGCAGCGCTGCCCGGGGTGTCCATCAACAATCTCTACGGCCCGACGGAATGCACGACCTATGCGACGCATGCTCGAGCCGTGCCAAAGGAGGACATCACCATCGGTCGTCCGGTCGCCAACACCCGAATCTACATTCTCGACGAGCGGCTAGAACCGGTTCCGATTGGGGTTGTTGGAGACCTCTACATTGGTGGCGCATTGGTGGCGCGGGGCTACCTCCATCGAGCTGTGCTCACGGCCCAGCGCTTCGTCCCCGATCCGTTTGGCCCGGCGGGAAGCCGGATGCACCGGACAGGAGACAAGGCTCGCTACTTGCCCAACGGTGAGATCGACTTCCGCGGTCGCGTCGATCGCCAGATCAAGCTCAAGGGGCACCGCATCGAGCTCGGAGAGGTCGACCACGTTCTGCTCGAACACCCGGGAGTCGTCGAGGCTACGACCGTTGTCGCCGACATCGGCGACGGTACCCGGCAACTCGTGGCGTTCGTCGCGTCCGCTGGCCACGAGAGCGTCCGCCAGGAGCTGCAGAGTTGGGTGCGAGAGGCTCTCCCAGGATACATGGTGCCCGCGAGCATCGTCTTGCTGGATGCTCTACCGAGGACGCCGAACGGCAAGATCGACTGCCTCGCCTTGAAGCTCCCGACGGACGTGGAGGCAGCGCCTCGCCCTGCATTCGCGCCCCCCACCACGCCCTTGGAACGCCTTTTCGCTGAGATCTGGGCCGACGTTCTCGCGACGACTCCCATCGGGGTGCGCGAGAACTTCTTCGCTCTTGGTGGCCACTCGCTCCACGCCATGCGCGTGGCGGCGCGCTTTGCCGATATGAGGGGAATCGCGCTGCCGCTCCGCTCGATATTCGAGCACTCGACGGTCGAAAGCCTCGCCCGATATGTCGGTCAGGAACTCGACGCAGCCCCCACTCTCATTCCGCGCATCCGCCGGGCGCCGCGTCGAAGGCTGCAGCGCGGCCGTCGCTCGGGGGGTTCGTGAACGGGGCATCTGCCACCGGTCTGCTCGTGCACGAGCTGGTGGAGGCTGCGGGCCAGGCCTCGCCGGACAGGGTCGCCGTCTGGAGCCGGGGAGCGGAGCACACCTATCGAGCCCTCGAGCATCGAGTGCGTCGGCTCGCCAATCACCTGCGCCGCTTGGGAGTCGGCCCGGGAGTTCCGGTGGGCGTACACCTGCCGCGGTCCTTCGATCTGATCGCCTGTGTGCTCGGTGTACTTCGGGCCGGCGGTGTGTACGTTCCCCTCGATCCCGGGTATCCCCGGGAGCGACTCGCGTTCATGGCCCGCGACGCGGGGCTACGGGCCGTCCTTTCACTCAGCTCGCTTCCCCCGATCGAGACATCGGCGACCCACGTGGTGGTTGCCGTCGACCGCATCGACGAGGAGGCAACGGCCATGGGCGAGGGGTCCAACTCCGGGGTCAGCGAACGCGATCTTGCCTACATTCTCTATACGTCGGGCTCCAGCGGCCGCCCCAAAGGCGTCGAAGTCGAGCACCGTGCGCTGAGCAACTTCCTGCACTCCATGGCGCTCGAGCCTGGTCTCGAGCGGCACGACCTGATGGCGGCCGTCACCACTTTGTGCTTCGACATCGCGGCGCTCGAGTTGTTCCTTCCGCTCACACGCGGCGCACGGATCCTACTCGTCGATGACGACACGGCACGCGACGCGCAGCGGCTTCGGGCACTCCTCGAGGCCCACGACGTCACCGTGATGCAGGCGACGCCGGCGACTTGGCGGATGCTCCTTGGCACAGGCTGGCGAGGCTCCTCCAACCTGAAGGTCTTGTGCGGCGGCGAGCCGCTCACACGTGAACTCGCAACACGCCTGATGGACTGCGGAAGCTCGCTGTGGAACCTGTATGGGCCGACAGAGACGACGATCTGGTCCACGGTCCACCGCGTGGAGAGAGGTGAGGGCCGCGTCCCCGTCGGCCGCCCGATCGCGGGGACGAGAGTCCACGTGGTCGACGAGCACGCGCGGCCGGTGAGGCCCGGAGCGCTCGGCGAACTCGTCATCGGTGGTGTCGGGGTGGCGCGAGGGTATCGCAACCAACCACTCAGAACGGCGAGCTGCTTCACTCCCGATGCCTTCGGCAGAGGTGAGGGGGAGCGACTCTACTGGACCGGCGACATCGCGCGGGTCCGCGACGATGGCCGGCTCGAGGTCGTCGGCAGGACCGATCACCAGGTGAAGGTTCGAGGCTTCCGCATCGAACTCGAAGAGGTCGAGACCGTGTTGCTTTCGGTGCCGAAGGTCGAGCGGGCCGTCGTCGTGACACGTGAGGACGAGGCCTCTGAGCGTCGTCTCGTCGCGTATGTGGTGGCCGAGAAGGGAACGTCCCCGACCGTGTCTGAGCTGCGGGAGGCGGCGAGTCGGTTGCTTCCTGTCTACATGCTCCCGTCTACCTACGTCTTTCTCGAGATGCTGCCTCTCACCCCCAATGCCAAGATCGATCGTGCTGCGCTGCCGAGCCCTCGGCCCTTCCGCACCGATCCCGGCACGGCATTCGTGGCGCCCCGAACCGCGACCGAGGTGGCGCTCGCAAGAATCTGGTCCGAGGTTTTGTGTGTTCAGCCCGTCGGGGTGCAGGACCCTTTTCTCGCGCTTGGGGGCCACTCGCTGTCGGCAGCCCGCATCATCGCGCGAATCGCGAGTGCGTATGGCGTGCCGATGGACTTGCGAGCATTTCTTCGCGTCTCGACCGTGGCTGAGCAAGCGGCCTGGCTCGATGCCCGCACGGACGATCCGATGGCAGTCGACCGGCCCATCCCGCGTGCCGCTCGACGACGACGGCGTTCCAACAACCCATCCAACCAATAGAAGGTCCGAGCAGGATGTCCAACGACACGGAAGCAACCCACACGGTCCCCGACGACGCGACCGAGTATCTCGTGGCACCGGCCTCGTTCGCACAGCAGCGGCTGTGGTTCCTCGACCGTCTCAAGCCGAACTTGACCGTCTACAACGTTCCTGCGGCCTGGAGGGTGCGTGGTCCCCTCGACGTTGGCGACCTGCAACAGGCACTCCACGCGATCATGGCTCGTCACGAGGTGCTTCGAACCACGTTGGAGTCCGAGGAGGGGGAAGCGGTCCAGATCATCGCGGAGCACCAGCGGCTGCCTCTGGAGCACCACGAACTCGTCCCCGGGAGCGATCTCGACGACCGCTTGCGGGCGCTGGTGCAGCACGAGGCGCAGCGACCCTTCGCTCTCGCACGCGGGCCGCTGGTCCGCGTGGGGCTGGCTCGCATCACCGATGACGACCACGTGTTCTTCTTGAACATGCACCACGTCATCGCGGATCTGTGGTCGCTCGGAGTGATCGCGAACGAGTTGTGGGAGCTGTACGGCGCGTTCCGAGACGGCCGCCCGCCGGAGCTCCCGGAGCTTCCGATTCAGTACGCAGACTTCGCGGTTTGGCAACGAGAGCTGTTGGACAGCGATCGCATGAACCGCCAGCTCGACTACTGGAAGCGGCACCTCGATGGCGCCCCTCCATCGATCGACCTCCACACGGATCACCCTCGTCCACGCACGACGGGTTTCCGCGGCGGGTGGCAGCCCATCCAGCTCGACGACGACCAGAGCAACGACTTGAGGCGGCTGGGGCGGCAGCTCGACGCCACGATGTTCATGGTCGTCGCGGCACTGTTCAACGTCATGCTCCATCGATACACGGGCTGCGACGACCTGGTTGTCGGCTACCCCACGGCAGGGCGCAACCGAACCGAGACCGAGGGCCTCGTGGGCCTGTTCCTGAACACGCTCGTGATGCGAACGCGACTGACGCCGACCATGGGCTTCGACGCGGTCGTGGAGCAGGTGCGCGAGTCGGTCCTCGAGGGGCACGCACACCAGGACCTGCCGTTCGAACGACTCGTGGAGGTTCTCGCCCCGCAACGCGACCTGGCGCGGCATCCCGTGTTCCAGGTCGCCTACAGCTTCCTTGGTACCGACTTCGATGCGCTGCGGCTGCCCGGGCTCGAGCTGGAGTGGATCCCGTACGAGACCAGAACCTCGAAGTTCGATCTCACGCTGATCTTCTCCGAGAGTCATGACGACGCCTGCTGGGGTGGGTTCGAGTACAGCAGGGATCTCTTCGAGCCGGAGACGATGGAGCGCTTTGTGGGCTACCTTGAGACCTTGTTGGCGGGGGTCGCTGCCGACTCGAGAGCGCCCATCGGTACGCTGCCCATCCTGCCGGAGCACGAGCGGGAGCGACTGGCGCAGTGGAGCACGACGGGTGCCGCTGCCGACGAGCCGACGTTTGTGGACGTCCTGGCCCGCTTCGATGAGCGGGTCGCAGCGGCGCCCGATGCGGTCGCCGTTCGAGGCGGTGACAAGGTGCTGACGTTCGCCGAACTCGATGAGCGAGCCGAGCGCCTCGCCCACCGCCTCCGAGAGCTCGGCGCCGGGGCGGCGGGCTTCGTGGGCCTTCTGCTCGAGCGCTCACCGGCCATGGTCGTCGCCATGATCGGAGTCGCGAGGGTCGGTGCGGCCTGCGTCCCACTGGACCCCGGCCTGCCGGCGGCGCGGCTCGAGCTGCTCTTCGACGAAACGCCCATGCTGCTGGTGGTGACCGATGAGCACTCGGCTGGCCAAGTTCCCTCGAACGGGCCGCAGACGTTGCTCATCGACGGAGACGACGAGCGCCGGGCGCAGGAGACCGTTGCGCGCCCAGTGCTCTCGGTCGGAGCGCAACACCCTGCCTATTGCATCTTCACCTCCGGGTCCACCGGTACCCCAAGAGGCGTGGTCGGCACGCGTGGCGGTCTGGCCCAGCTCGTTTCGTGGCATCTAAACCGATTTGAGCTCGGGCCGGAGGACCGAACGACGCAGGTCGCCAACATGTCGTTCGATGCGTGCATCTGGGAGGTGTGGTCGTCGCTGGCGGCCGGTGCCAGCCTTCACATCGTCGACGATGCGACGCGCCGGTCGCTCCCAGACTTGCTCGCCTTCCTCTCCGAGATGAAGATCACTCAGGCCTTCCTCCCCACGCCGCTGGCCGAGGCCGTCCTGGCGCACGAGCAGGACGACCTCTCCCTTCGGATCTTGTCCACCGGAGGCGACCGGCTCCACCGCGGGGCGAAGGCCGATGCGAGATTCGAGTTCGTCAACAACTACGGCCCTACCGAAGCGGCCGTCGTGGCGACGTCTGGCGCCGTGCCTCGGGGGGCGGATGGCCTGCCGCCGATCGGCCGGCCGATCGCGGGGGTCCGGGCATACGTGCTGGGTAGCGATGGTGCACGGCTCCCCGTGGGGGCTCCCGGCGAGCTCTGCATCGGCGGGGAAGGCCTCGCATGGGGCTACCTGGGGCATCCGGCGGGCACCGCGGAGCGCTTCGTGCCCGATCCCCATGCCGTTCGCCCGGGGGCGCGGATGTTTCGCACCGGTGACGTCGTGCGGTTTGGTCCCGAGGGGCGACTCGAGTTCATAGGCCGTGCCGACGACCAGGTCAGCCTGCACGGCCACCGCGTCGAGCTTGGGGAGATTGAGAGCGCACTGGGGAAGCACCCGGCGGTGCGAGCTTGTGTAGTCTCCGTCTTGGAGCACGCGGGTCTCAAGCAACTGGTGGCCTACGTCGAGACCGACACCCCTCCCGACGACGCGGCGGTGGTGTGGCGCGACCACCTCAGGGAGCGCTTGCCGGCGACCATGGTCCCCGCCGCGTTCGTGCAGATGTGTGCGTTGCCGATGTTGCCCAACGGAAAGGTCGACCGCAGTGGGCTCCCGCTGCCCGACCGCGCCGACTTCGGCGCAGGAGACGACTTCGTCGCGCCCCGCAACGACCTAGAGCGCCGCGTCGCCGCGATCTGGGGAGAGCTGCTCGGTGTGGACCCCATCGGAGTCACGGACGACTTCTTCGCGCTCGGCGGACAGTCCCTGCTCGTCATACAACTGATGAACCGAATCCGCGCTGTCGTAGGTGTGGACCTGTCGGTGAGAGATGTGTTCGAACGTCGTACGATCGAACAGCTGTGCGGGTACATGGAGCAGCTGTTGCGTATCGCTCGGAGCTCCGTGGTCGTCCGAGACGAGGACGGCGAAGAATTGGAGACAGGGGAGATCTGACGTTCGAATGTGCCTTGACGTGGTAATGAAGGATCGAAACGATGATTGATGAACCGTCGCATTCTGTGCGGAAAGTGGATCCCGCCGACTCGGATCCCGCCGACTCGAACGACAGCGATGTCAGTCGTTCATGGGGGGCGCGTGAGGCCACTGCCTCGCCAGTGTGTTCGTATAACGAATGGGACCCTCTGGAAGAAGTCATCGTAGGAGTCGCTGATGGTGCGTGCGTTCCGCCATGGCACCCCGCGGTCGAGGCGACCCTCGATCCTTGCAAACAAACCTGGTTCCGGACGCGCGCGGGGCAGCCCTTCCCCGAGGAGGTCGTATCGGCGGCGCGGCACGAACTCGACGGTTTCATCGTGCTCCTCGAAGACCTGGGGATCACCGTCCGCAGACCACGAGCCCAGGATCAACTGCGACCGTACGCGACACCCAGCTGGCGCAGCACCGGGCTCTACGATGCGATGCCACGCGACGTCCTGCTGGTCGTGGGCGAAGAGATCATCGAGTGTCCCCTCGCGTGGCGGTCACGGCACTATGGCACGTCGGGATTTCGCCCTCTGCTGCGCGAGTACTTTCGGGGGGGAGCACGTTGGAGCTCTGCGCCGAAGCCGGAGTTGTGCGACGAACTCTACGACCGGGAGGCGATAGGTGACGATGTTGAGGCGTCGGACCGGTACGTGACAACTGAACTCGAGCCGACGTTCGATGCCGCCGACTTCATCCGTTGTGGACGTGACATCTTCACCCAGCGAAGCCACGTGACCAACAGGTTCGGTATTGAGTGGCTGCGTTGTCACCTAGGCCCCGACTATCGGATCCACATCCTGGAGTTCGACGATGAGCACCCGATGCACATCGATGCGACGTTCATGCCGATTGCGCCGGGGAAGCTCATCATCAACCCGGAGCGTGTCGTCGAGGTCCCCTCCATGTTTCGGGATTGGGAGGTCGCCCCCGCTCCCGACCCCGTGATCCCCCTCAGCCATCCGCTCTACATGACCAGCCGTTGGGTCAACATGAACATCTTCATGCTCGGCCCGCAGCTCGCAGTCGTCGAGGCCGAGGAGCACCCGATGGCCGACCTGCTGACGAGCTGGGGCATCGAGGTGATCCGCTGCCCATTCCGCCATTTCAATAGCATAGGCGGGAGCTTCCACTGTGCGACTCTCGACGTTCGTCGGCGGGGCGAGCTTCTTTCCTACTTCTAGTTCCTGGCCCATGACTCCACGCAAGACAACGTCAGAGAGTTGAGAGGAGCGAAGGCCGACCATGCAGATCTGGAGAAGGACTCCGCTCGACGGGATTTTGTTGTCGGTGAGCCTGGTCCACCTCGTCGTGACGCTGTGGACGGTGACCGCGTGGGCGGAGGCCTCCCTCCTCGGGCGAATGGCGATCTTGGGGGTGCTGGTCGCGATGATGGTCTACGACACGATCGTCGTTGCCCACGTATTCTCCCACAGTCCATGGTTTCGGTCGCGAAAGCTCAATGGCTTGGCGTCGGTGTTGTGCTCGCTCAACATCGGTCAGTCGGCGCAGCTGTATTGTTTCGATCACGTGCGCAATCATCACGTCTTCAACAATGATCGCGTAGGGCCCGATGGTACCACCTGCGACACTTCGTCGACCTTCCGAGGCGGGTCCAACGGCGACCACATCGGGGTGCTCGCCTATGCGTTCGGCCGAGCCGCGGTCTCCTTCTTCGGGGTCCTCCGTGACTTCGCCTCGGTGGTCTCCTGGTGGCGTGTGTCCCCGGCGGATCCGATGGCCGCGTTGGCGGCCCCCGAGCCCCGCCGTGGGGACCGGGAACTCCGTCAGGTGCAGTGGGACCGCGCCGTCGTTGCCATTGCCCTGGCCGCCTACGCGATTGTGAGCCCCGGATGGTTCTTGCTCGCCTACCTTCCGGCCTTCTACCTGACCCTCGCGCTCGTCAACGTGCAGAATTACTACGAGCACTTCGGGGCACGGCCGAGGGATCGCTACGGCGACTCGGTGAGTCACTACGGCCATCTATACAACCTGCTGACCTTCAATGACGGCTACCATCAGGAGCACCACTTACGGCCAGGCGCGCATTGGAGGCGCCTGCCCTCGGTGCGCCGCTCCTGCACGAAAGCTTGGGTGGGGCGCCAGCGCGTGACGAGCCCCGTCCCGGCCATCGTCGGTTTTCTCGACCGTCGGCGTGTACGTCTCGACCGCGGCGACGACGAGGCCGCCAAGGAGAGGCTCCGGTGAGTCGCGCCGCCGGTCTGCTCGCCAAGGGCTCGGAGGGTGCTCGGCGATGAACGCGGCGGGCGTCCATCTCTTCCAACTGCCCCTCGAAGCACCGCCCGCGTGCGTAGCCCGGCTCCGACGAGTCTTGTCGGTTCGTGAGCTCGAGCGCGCCGAGCGTTTCGTGTTCGACAGGCTCCGTCCTCCATTCATCATCGCGCACGCTGCCCTGCGCATCCTCCTGGGACGCTCGCTGAATCGGGACCCGTCCCGACTGCACTTCGAGGAAGGGCGATACGGGAAACCGTTCCTCGCGGGCAGGCCGGTCGAGTTCAATCTGAGCCACACCGGTGATCGATGTCTGATCGCCATCAGCGAGCGATACCCGGTGGGCGTCGACATCGAGAGGGTCGAGCTGGATCGCGTAGAGGAAGGTGTGCTCGATATCGTCACATCGCCCGGCGAACGAGCCGCATTCCAGGCGATGGGAGCCGCGGATCGCGTCATGTCGTTCTTTCGCCTGTGGGTACGGAAGGAGGCCGTGATCAAGTCGTTTGGCGCAGGCCTGGCCCGGCGGTTGGATTCAATCAGTGTCCCACTGGGCGTCCATGCTCCAAACGACGGCGTGGTGTTACGGCCACCTCCGAGTCCCAACACCTGTTGTTGGCTCTGGGACGTCGAGGTGCCCCGCTCCTACGTGGGAGCCGTGGTGCTGCTCCAACCAAACGGTGTGGAGGCCGTTGTGCCCCGCGGCATGCAGGCGGTCGAGGTCGAAGCGCTCGTCATGTAGGGCTTGCGGGGTGTCGCGTCGACCGGTGGATGCGTCAACAGCCTTTGGGCCGCTTCTCGTTTCTCTTCGATCCGCGGCGTCGCGGCGCCCGAGCGGTCACTGACGCTGTGCTGCACGCGGCGGGCTGAGCCGGTACGATGTCGAAATACACGCTAAGCGGTCTGCGGCGATACGAGCAGAAACCTGCTGCCTTGACCTGGGCTGCACAACACGGTTCCTGCAGCGCGTAAGCCGTTGAAACCCCGAGCCCCGGCGAGTCGTTGGTTGGGAGAGCGGCAACCGGCGGCAACACTCGGCCCCTGACGCCCCGAGTTGGGCGGCGCGCTGGATCTCCTCGCCCCCTTATCTCGACGTATCGGTTGTCGCCCCATCATACCGGAGTCGGCGCGCCCGACTGCCGCCGCACGACACGCGGGGAATGGTTAGACCTTGCGAAGCAGCGATGCTTTGCGGGTCTGGAACTCGGCTTCGGTGAGCAGACCGCGGTCGCGCAAGTCGGTGAGTTGCCGGATGCCGTCCGCGAGGTCGCCCGCGGTCATGGACCCAGAGGACCCCGCGTGAGGTTGGCCTGTGGATGCCTGCGTACCGCTCGAGGGGGGCGATGCGGGGGCCGGTTGGCCCGGCTGTGCGGGAGCTTGGGGAGCGGAAGGCTGGGGCGCAGCGGCCGGCTGCGGTGCAGCACCGTACGGTGAGGGGGCAGACGGTTGCGGTTGCGCCGGTTGTGGAGCGCCACCGTACGGATTCTGAGGCGGAGGTCCGCCGTACGGATTCTGAGGCGGCGGGGCGTTGCCGTACGGAGCTTGCGGATGCTGTCCGGGGTAGGGGCCGCGCGGCGGTTGTCCCGGGTATCCGGCTTGCGGTGCTTGACCGGGGTATCCGGCTTGCGGTGGGTAGCCGGCTTGCGGGGGCTGAGCGGGGTAGGGAGCTTGGCCGGGGTATTGCGGCTGCCCCGGATATGGAGCCTGCCCACCATAGGGATTTTGCGGCTGCCCGTACGCGGCCGCATACGCTCCGTGCACCGCCCCGGGGAGCGCCGCGAACGTCTGCGCTTGAAGCCGACGTCGCTGGGCTGCGGCCTTCAGGGCGGGTCGACGAATCAGGTAGACCGGAATCGCGATGATCGGCAGCAGCAACGCGAAGAAGAACCATCCAACGGGCCCGGGCGCAAACCCCGGCACATCGTCTCCGTCGTAGCCGATGTTGGAGGCATCGACGGCCATCCCGATATAGATGGCAAGGAGGATCAGCCCACCCATGTGCGCGCCAGTGTAGTCGATCGGGGCCGGTTCAGCCCTTGATGATCTTGCCGGCCCGCGGATCCGAGGGCAGGACGCGCAGCCACTCCTCTTTGAGGGTGGCGATGTCGCGGGCTCCCGCCGCGGGGACGACGGCATGGGCGAGGCCGCTGTTGCTCATGAAGGCGATCACGGCCGCATCTCCGGCCTGCACCCGCTCGGCAAGCTCGGGCTCGATCGTGAGCCTGCCGATTTTGCCGGCGATCTCCGGGAAGTGGAACGGCTTGGACCGCTCGCTCGGGACGCCTCCCTGGCGGTCCAGCCGGGCCTGCGTGACCCAGCGCCGCACCGCGTCGTAGAACTCGCCGGTCGGGGCATCTTTGAGGGCGGCAACGTTGAGCGGCCGGACCTGGGACTTGCCGGGGCCACCCTTGCCTTTCCGCTTGCCTTTGCCTTTGCCTTTGCCCTTGCCCTTGTTCTTCTTCTTGGCATCGACGCGGTCGATGTCCGCTTGGCTGACCAACCCCGCAGACGCGAGCTTCGCTTTCAGATCCAGCATCGGAACGCACGAGTGTAGCGCGATGCGGCTCTCACGCCAGCCTTCGCCAATGTTGTGCCACAATGATGAGCACCCCATGTGGATCGACAGCCTGAGCCTCCGCAACTTCCGCGGGTTTCGCGAGCTCGACCTCGACCTACGTCGCCAGCTCACGGTCTTGATCGGGGTGAATGGCAGTGGGAAGAGCACGGTTGTCCACGCGTTTCGAGCACTTCCCGGGTTCCTGACGGGAGGCCTCAAGCAGTTCTTCTCGGCCGCAGACGTTCGCCGAGGTGAGGAATGGCTGGCACTGGAGACCCGCTCCGCGAAGCCGCCGCTCCATCGCCTGCGTTACGGTGTTTTCGACGGAACAGCCGTCCTCGAAAGCCTCCCTACCGATTACACGGAGGCTTGGGCACCCACCGTCCTTTGCTTGGGATCCGACCGGAACCGACTCGTCGACCCTGCTGCTGCTGAGCGGCAAAACGGCGCGGCCCCGACCCATTTCGAGCATGCCGAACATTGGTTTCGTTGGCGCGAAGACCTGGAGAACCAGGAGCGGGTCCGGACCCGGGACTTCTCCTATGAAGATGACGCGCTCGGCTTGGTTCGCCGTGCGCTGGAGAGCCTGGTCCCCCACCTGAAGAATGTCAGGGTTCACAGGGAGGACAGTCCGGGGGCATCGAGCCTCGTCTTCGACAAGGGCGGTGATGCATTCTCAGCAGACATGCTCTCAGACGGCGAGAAGAGTCTCGTTGTCTTCGGCGTCGAGATCGTGAAGTACATCGCGACGCTTCGGGAGGAGGCCTCGCTTCCTGACCGAAGACCAACCATCGTCATCGACGAGGTCGAGCTCCATCTGCACCCAAAGTGGCAGCGAGTGGCGGTCCCGCGCCTGTTGGAAGCCTTCCCGAACTGCCAGTTCGTCATCACGACCCACTCGCCACAGGTGATTGGGTCTGTGGAACTCGAAAGCCTCTTCATTCTCGAGGACTTCGAGATCCGGCCCGCTCTCCACCCGACCAAGGGGCGAGACTCCAATGCCATCCTCGAAGAAGTCATGGGAGCGACGGCACGAGATCCGGATACGGAGAGCGCGCTCGACCAGGCGGCCCGTCTTGTTGAGGTCGGACCGGAAGAGGATGCGAGAGAGGCGGTTGAGGTCTTGGCTGAGAGATTCGGAGACGACGACCGTGAGGTGGTTCGACTCCGGACCGCACTCCTGCTTCGCGGGGCGTGATGAGGCACATCAAGAAGGGCGAGCAGCCAGGCGACTGGCTTCGATTCCGCAAACAGAAGCTGCCAGAGCCGCGCTTCGATGATGGACCGAAGGCGTCGCTGCGAACCGCCTTGCTCGCGGAGCAGGGGCACCTGTGCTGCTACTGCATGCGCAGAATCCACGACCGCCCCGGTTCCACGAAGATCGAGCACTGGGCACCTCGGAGCCTCTCGCCGGAACTTGCCCTGGAGTTCTCCAATCTACCTCGCTGCCTGCGATGGTGGTGAAGGAGAGGCTGCTTCCGAGCAGCACTGCGACACGTCGAAGGGGTCGGCGCCCATCTCTCTTGATCCTCGGCGCGCAGATTGCGTCCGCCTCGTGGTCTGCACTTCGAGAGGCGAGATGGTCGCGAATTCGCAGTCAGACGAGTCCGTGGCTGCCGACATTGCAGTCCTTGGCCTGAACCAGCCGCGTCTCCGTGCAGGGCGCCGGGCCGTGATCGAGGCGATCCAAGCTTGGGCTAGCACGAAGGCTGGCACCCGAACGAGACGGCAGCTCGAGGAACGCGCGGAGCAGTTCGACACGCCGGATGCCAACGGCAGACTCGAATCTTACGTCGGGGTGACCGTCGCGTGGCTTCACAAGCACGCCCGCATCCGGTCGAAGTAGCGAAAGCAAAGAAGGGCGGCCCCGCACCGCCTGGGAAACTCGTGGGGGAGAAGACGATGCGGGACCTCGAAGGAAGCCTTAGAGTTCGGTGCTCACCTCGACCACGCGGCCAACGTCGACTTCGACGACCGACGCGTCGGCCGGTGGGGTGAAGCTCTCGCCCTTGAACTCGGCGATGACGGTGCCGTCCGCATCGAAGGCGGTCCAGCGGCGGACGGGCTCGCCCTCATCGAAGCCCTCAGCGGGGGCCGTGAGCACACCCTGGGAACGCTCGATCGTGGCGGAGAACTCGGCCAGGGTGAAGTCGTCGGGGTGGCTGCCCGGAGCGAGGGCGGCGGCACCGAAGAGCTTCTGGTCTTGCGAGTCGAAGCGCCAGTCGCAGTGCACGTGGCTGTTGTATTCGACCAGCTTGCCGCCGTTGTTGCTGCAGACGGACTCCAGCGAGTTGATGCTGGTTGCCAGCGGCTTGATGTCGAACGCGTCGCCGTACATGTGGCGCGACCGGGTCGCTCCGCCGACGCCTGAGTTGTAGGTGGGCGAACGGTAGCCGGAGTTGATGCGCATGCCGCCGGCGGCATCTCGCATGGCTTGAATGCGCTCGACCGCGTGGGGTTGGACGACCGCATATCGTCCCTTGGCGCGGCTGGCGATCTCGCCGAGCGTGAAGTTGGGAGCGATCTTGGTGCTCTCGTCGACCTGGTCGAGGTCGATGTACGCGACCGGGGCCCGGTAGTTGTTGTTGAGCGGCGAGGGGTAGTTGTAGCCAGAGGGCGAGCCGGGGAACGCCAGCGGGAAACAGACGCTGTGGTCACGGTCGGGCCCGAGGAAGCACAGGTCGTTGGGGCTGGGCTCATCGCCGTCGTCAGAGTCGCTGGAGTCCCCCGTGTCTTCGTGATCGTCGCAGTCCTCCTCGTTGGCCACGACCGTGCACTCGCGCGCGGCGTCGGGGCAGCAGTCTCCGTTGGCGGCACACTCGGCGTCGCAGAAGCATCCGGTCGGCGCCTCGCCGCCGCAGTAGCCGGCGCACGATCCCTCGAATGCGCTGACTTGGCGGCCTTGGCTGTCTTGAGCGTCGCAACCTGCGAACAGCGCGAAGAGGGAGGAGACGAGCACGGTGGAGGAGAGTCTGGTGTTCACGAGCGGCAACCTGCGATCCGGCAATGGAGTGCGCTGCTCCCCCGTGGAGGTTCCCGCTGCCCTCGTTTTGGCCGCTAGAGCCTGCTCATCGTCCGCATAGGGCGCTGTGGCGGGGCTGCGGGATGTGCTCTACGCTGCCGCCTCATGGCTTATCGATGGGGAGTCGTTGCGGTCGTGCTGGTGTTGGGTTGTGCACCCGGTGACGACGAAGATGTAGGACAAATCCCACCCGGATCGTGGCTGGCCGATCCTCTCGGTCCGTTGCCCGACGACTTCGCCGATCTGGGCATTTACAGCGAGCCCGGCGACCCCGAATCGGTCCCCGACGCAGCGGTCGCGTACGAGCCGCGTTGGCCCCTGTGGAGCAGCGGCAGCGAGAAACACCGCCACTTCGTCCTTCCCGAAGGGGGGTTGATCGACAACTCGGGGCCAGCGTGGGCGTTCCCGCCGGGCACCGCGTTCTTCAAGACGTTTGGCTATCCCCGCGACGGCCGCTACGTCCCGGTCGAGACCCGCGTCATGCACGTGGAGGAGGACGGCGGCTGGGCCTACGAGGACTACGGGTGGGACGCCGATGGGCGCACGGCCCACAAGCTCGACATCACCTTCGATACCGAAGTGATGGTCGAGACTGACGAGGGGCCCCTGGTACACACCATCCCGGCTCGCCTCGAGTGTCGCGAGTGCCACGAGAGCGCCCCTTCTTTCGCGCTCGGTTTCGAAGCGCTCCAGCTCGGGCCGCGTATGTCCGAGCTCCAGGACTCGTTCGCGGAGCCCGTACCGCAGTCGCGGGAGCTTGGCGGCGAAGACGAGACCACCGACGCCGTCCTCGGCCTGCTCGTCGGTCAGTGTGTCCACTGCCACAACGGCACCGACGGCCCGTCGAGTGGATTCGACCTTGGCCCCGATGTCGCGCTGCAGAACATCATCGGCGTCGAGACCGAGAGCTCGGCGATGGCCGCGGGTGTGCGCGTGGTCGCCGGTGACCCTGCGGCCAGCATCCTCTTCCAAGCGTTCTCGGGCGAGACTGACGATCCGGAGGTGAGCGACATGCCGCCGCTGGGGATCGACCGCCGTGACGCCGAAGCAATCGAGCTGCTCCGAGGTTGGATCGCCTCTTTGTGAACGCGTTGTCGATGAACGACGTGACCGCGACCCTGCGTCGCCTCTACCGCGGCGTGGACGGCTACGAGATCGGGGCTCGGCAAGAGCGTCGCATCGAGCGGACCCGGAGCAGTGCCACCTATGGTGAGATCATGCCGGCGGCGTCGGTACAGCTCATCGACGCCCTGGAGCTGGGTCCGACCGACACGTTCGTCGACTTGGGCAGCGGCGTGGGCAAGCTGGTGATGACCGCCGCGCTTCGCTCGGACGTTGGGCGCGCCATTGGCGTCGAGCTTGGTCGGGACCGTCACCGCGACGCGGTCTCGGTCGTGCGGGCCGCGGAGGCTGACGGCGTGCTCACCCCGGGTGTGGTCGAGCTCCGAAACCAGGACATCCTTCGCACGTCCCTCGCCGGGGCCACGGTCCTGTACACCTGCTCCACCGCGTTCCCCTACGAGTTCACGGAGCGTGTCGCGCAGCGCGTGGGTCGGCTGAGGCGCCCGGTTCGTTTCGTGACATTGCAGGAACTGGACTGTGACGTTCCGGGGTTCGCGCTCGCGCAGGTCCTGCGTTTGGATATGTCCTGGGCGCGAAAGCGCAAAGTCCACATCTACGTGGTGGGCGGGCCCTGAGCCGGTCCGCGAGTCCGCACGCCCGTTTGCCGAATCCACCCCGGCCTGGCCCTTGCCAACGGCTTCCACCGGTTCCACAGTGCCCGAGCAACCGTGGACGAAGTCGAGCTCAAGCTGATAGCGGGACCCTCCTTCGACGCCGCGGAGCTGCAGAAGCAGCTCGTGTCTGTCGGGACGTTGGTCAAGACGGAGTCCTTCGAGCAGCGCGACACGTACCTCGATACGCCGTCGGCGGAGCTGGTCACCCTCGGATTGTCGGCTCGTGTTCGAGCCAAGAAAGACGGCCGACAGATCGACGTGAAGCCGGTGCCGATCGAGTCCGGCCTCGTGATGCGCCGCAGCGAATTCACGGCGCCCGTCTCCAAGAAGGGCGAGCCCGGCCGTACGCTTCGAAAGCTGTTGGCCAAGATGCTTGGCGTCGCCCTGGATGGCACCGCGGGACCCGTGCTCACGTTGCACACCGATCGCGTGTTGCACACGGTCGAGGTCGGCAACAGCCGGGTCGAGGTTTGTGTCGACAGGGTGCGGGTGCTCGGAGCTTCGGACAAAGAAGCCGGCAGCTTTCTCGAGGTCGAGGCTGAGCTTGTCGAAGGTGGCGAGGCTGCACTGCACACGTTGGCCGAAGCGTTCGCGTCGTTCGACCTGTCGGTTTCTGGTCGCAGCAAGTACGTCCGGGCTCGCGAGATTCTCGAGTTGCCGGCCTACGACTGGAGCGCTCCGGTCCCCGAGTTTGAATCGGCGACCGACATGGCCGAGGCCGCACGCGCGGTGTGCCGAGCGCAGCTGCAGCTCATGCAGAACTACGAGCCCGGCACGCGCATCGGTCTCGACACCGAGCACCTGCACAAGATGCGGGTCGCAACCCGCCGCCTTCGCACCGCGATGCGTGTCTTCGACGCTGCGTTCATTGACGCGGACCGCAAGCTTCTCGGTCGCGGCTTTCGCTGGCTCGGTCGCCGCCTGGGCGCAATTCGGGATCTCGATGTCGCGATGCTCGCGCTGCCCAGCTGGCGAGCGCGGTTCGGTCCCGAGCCGGAAGCCGGGTGGGATGCACTCGCCGAGCGGCTCGAAGTCCGCCGCGGTCGCGCGCGTCGTGAGCTGGTCGATGCGTTGGACAGCACGCGCTGGAGCGAGCTGGCCGAGGCCGCTGAGCGCATCTTCTCGGTCGCGTCTCATCGCTGCGGCCCCTTTTCGGAGCACATGGGTCCCCTGCTCGAGTCTCGACTCACCGCGTTCGAAGCGGGCGTGCAAACCTTCATGCGCACCCACGAACTCGCCGATGCACACCAGCTGCGAATCCTCGGCAAGCGCCTGCGCTACACCGTCGAGTTCCTTCGCCCCGCACTCGCCACCGACGTGAAGCCACTGCTCAAGCGGCTGTCCGCATTTCAGGACACATTGGGCGCCATGCAAGATGCGTCCGAAGCTGGCGCCTTCGCGTTGGGCGAGCTCGAGGACGACGGCGATTCCAGTCTGGCGTTTGCCTTGGGTGCGCTGCGTGGCTCGGCGATGATCGAGGCGGAGCAGGCCCGCTCCCGGGTTGATGGGGCGCTCGAGGTCCTCGGAGTCACCGAGCTCGCCGCCGCGCTTCGTCAAGCCGTCGCATGAAATCGGGGTGAGTGATGGCGCCTGGGGCAGATGTCGCAGGCTCCTAGTGTGGCCACCCCGCTGGGCCCGCCTCGGTGGAGTTCGGCCAGGTGCGACTGTCGGCGCGATTTCGCCAGAATCGGGTAACCCCGCGTTCTCACATGCCTGAGTCTCATCGGCCCAGGTTGGCCAGGGTCTTGCTCATTCATGTGCCGTGATGGCCCAGCGACCCTCGATCAACCGCGCGCTCTCTCTCGCTGCTGCCCTCCGCCGCAAGAGCAAGTCCGTTCACGACGACCAGGGGAAGGAGTCGCAGATCGAGGGGCTGGCCTTCTCGACGGCCACGATCCGCAGCGGCGGGATGGCCGTCGCCAAGGTCCGCGGCCTCCATCTGCACGGAGCTGACCTCAAGTGCGAGTCGATGAGCAGCGGCTTCATCATCGACGTACTCCCGCAGCACACCGTCCAGGAGGAAGGCGAACAGCTCGTGCTCGCGATGCGGATCTTCCGGCGGATGGGCACGCCGCGGGCGTTGTGCCTGGTCCGGGTCAGCATCGGGGGAAGCAGCGCGGTCGCGTCCATCACCGTCCGCGTCTGAGCGGCTGCGGTACGGTACGCGCCATGAGCGACACCGCACCGCTTCGGGTTCAGGGCATCGAGGGCTTGCAGGCGATCGTAGGGCAAACGCTCGGACCCAGCGCGCCGGTGCTCGTGGATGCGGCCAAGGTTCAGGCGTTCGCTGACGCGACCGGGGACCAGCAATGGATCCACGTCGACGCGAAACGGGCGGCGGCGGAGGGGCCATGGGGAGGCCCGATCGCGCATGGCTACCTGGTGCTGAGTCTGCTGCCGGTCCTGCTGTTTCAGCAGGTGCTGGTGGTCGAGGGCGTGGGGGCGATGATCAACTACGGGCTCGACAAGCTCCGGTTCCCGGCGGTGACTCCGGTGGGGGCAGAGGTCCGTCTCCGCGCCGTCCTCGAGAGCCTCGAGCCCAAGGCGGGCGGGCAACTCGGTCGGTTTGTGCTGTCGTTTGAGGTTGCGGGCATCACCAAGCCGGTCTGTGCTGCGACGGCGCTCATCTTGTTCACCTGAGCGGCGCGCCACGGATGGGACTTCCGCGGCGGTTTCACGGCCGCGGTGTCGCCGGACACGGTCGCGACTCTGGTAGCGTTCGCCCGATGGTGTGTCCTGACGAAGGCCGGAGGCGGCGCGCGGTAGCGCGTCGGGTCCGGTTTTCTTGCTGGACGATTCCAGGGGGTGAGAGTCCCCTCCCGGTAGGCGTCGGAGCGCCGGGTAGCAGGTC
>Ga0316204_10001455_pt1 | contig 63407 bp, 58 predicted proteins | sample 6monrhotite_MG_2_FD_205661 | JGI IMG/M metagenome (GOLD analysis project Ga0316204, IMG submission 205661) | Microbial mat bacterial communities from mineral coupon in-situ incubated in ocean water Damariscotta River, Maine, United States -... | ecosystem: Environmental > Aquatic > Marine >... | reverse complement strand
CGCTATTGACAAAGACAAGCTAAAACCACCGAACTAATCCTTTATTATGTATGGTAATAGGCGGTAAGTTTTCTTTGCCCTGCTTTAGCGTTCCATTTCATGGGTTTTCGGGCTGACACTAATTATAGCGGAACTCGCATAATGATTTAGACGATTAGTATTGCATGAGGGGTAGGTTTGCCGTTTTTGGTCTAAGGAGGTGATTGGTTACTTTATAATCAATTATTCTTAACCCATAAGATGTTACCGAGGCTATTTGCGTTGCATCATCACTATTGAAAGAGCTTATGTGGGTATGGGAAATTTGATTTAAGTACATAATTCCACCATATTTTAATGTTAATAGTGGTGGAATATATACTACGCGGCTAACACGATCAGCACCCAAGTTTGCAAGAAAACCTAGCAATGACTCATCTGATAAGGATGCACTTAATTCGGTGATGCAATTTTCTAACGAGAAAATTGGGCATAACATTAAATAGTCATTGAATGGCCTTTCGTTTTCCATCGAAATGTCGCATTCGTGTGTTAGTAGATATACAAGGCCCTCAACAGTATCGAACAAAGCATCATTTTTATCAAAAACAGGATAGCGTATGCCATCAAAAATTTGTCCTACGCCTAATGCACCGGATGTGTCTACACTGAAAAACTTTCCATAATCATAATGATCAGTAGATGTTACTGCTTGGTAGGCATCAGTAACATCCATTGTTATTTGATTTTTAAACGACCTTTTGAAACAAGTTTTACTGAACTCCTAAGGGCGCGCCATAAAGCTTGATCTTCTTCAGCGGTAAGAAGTCTATCTTGTTTGGGAATGGTGGTTTGAACATTTGTATCTGGAATGAAAAAATGTGTTCCATGACTAGTTTCCGCAACCGAACTTGCATGCAAAACTCTCCTGCCACCTGATGTTTGGTAAGCAGCTTCCTGAATAACCGTAGTGGGCGTCCCATAACGTGCGTAATATAAATAATCATCAACAGGCATCATGTCCATAAGGCTCTACTCCTCTACTAAACTATTTTTTAGTTCATCTGAGAAAAATGAAAAGAAGTTCGTCTTTTCATAGATCCTTGCTTGTGAGATCCATTCGCTTAAAGAATTAACGTCATTTGAAACATATGGTTCTGGTGTGAATATATCGATATCTATTACGGCTATAAGGTCAGTTGGGGTGGGGCTTCCTGGCTGTAAAAATTGTGGCGAGGCAAGTTTACTTACAACAGTATGTTTGTCGCCAACATTCTCCATAAAAGCCAAATTAACGTTATCCAATAATTGCTTACCACCAACAGAAAGATTAAGTGACAAATCATTTAAGCCATTTATCTTGTGCTTAGATACGGTTAAGAAATTGACGCAACGGAAACCTAGCCTACTAACCTGAATATCTTTTATTTTATCAAAAAGGCATGCCAACATATTGTTGAGTTCTTTTTCGAAACTATCACCACCGGGATATGGTTCGTATACATGATATGAAATTACACGCGGCCCAATACGGATGGAACGAGTTTTATCCGGTGATGTTTTTTCAACTGTAGGGACATGTTTAAATGCCGCATCAGCTACGCGAATTCTCTCTGGAATATCAGCTTGCGGTAACCTAACTGATGTATAGTCAGCCCATGAGTCAACATCGCTGAGCCTTCCAACGACTACTTCACCAATATCAGATGAATCAAAGCGCACTTCGAACAGCGCTTCTACAATTGCATCTTGCTTCATTTTTTTAGGTAATTGGCTATTCATTATGTATATATCGTACAGGGGGTCAGTTTACTAAACCTGCGAGTGCAGGCGAATTATGTCATAAACTTGAAGAATATGCGCTTTTATGATGCCTAGCACTTGAAAACTCAATAATAATTGATGTATTACACCGCTGTATAGCGCGCCAACGCAGGCAGATCCCCCTTATACCCCATCGCATGCAACATAATCTGATTCTTCACCGGCGGTAGTTTATCGGTGATCGCTAGCCCTTCGTTGCGCAGCCATTTGAGTGGTAGATTCTCGCTGCCAAAGAATTTTTTGAAGCCATCCATCGCCGTCATCATGATCAGGTTGTCGCCTTTGCGCCAGCGTTCAAAGCGACGCAATACGTGGGTTGCACCGATCTCTTTATTCTTTGTATGCGCATCAAGCAACACTTCGGCGAGTGCTGCCGCATCTAAAAGGCCAAGGTTAACCCCCTGCCCTGCTAATGGATGGATGGCGTGGGCAGCATCACCGATCAACGCGAGGTGATTGCCAATATAAGTTTCGGCGTGCTGGCGTTTGAGTGGGAAGGCGCCGCGTGGCCCGACTTCAATCACACTGCCAAGGCGTTGTTCAGAGGCATGTGATAGCGCGGTCATAAACGCTTCATCGTCTAGCGTGAGTAGTGCTTCGGCTTCTTCTGGTGTGGTTGACCAGACAATCGAACAGCAGCCGTTATTAAGCGGTAGAAAGGCGAGTGGGCCAGTCGGCATAAAGCGTTGCCATGCGGTCTCCTGGTGCGGTAGTTCGGTGCGGATCATGGTGACGATGGCGTGTTGATTGTAAGGCCAGCCGTTGGTTTCGATACCGGCGTGTTGGCGCACGCGTGAGCTGGTGCCGTCGGCACCAACCACTAGGCGAGCGGTGATTTCGCCGCGTTCCTTGAGTTGCAGGCGCGCCAGTTCACCGCTGGTATCTTGATCTTCGAGTATTTCTGGGCAGAGTAGTGCTATGTTATCGAAATCGTCGATACGTCTGGTCATCGCCGCCTGGATCACACGATTCTCGATGATGTGACCGAGTTTATCCTGAGCGATGTCGGCGCTATCGAAGTGCACCGCACCGTTGCCTTCAGCGTCCCACACCTGCATCTCGCGGAAGGGACTGGCGCGCATCGCGACGATATCATTCCACGCACCAAGGCTGGTGAAGATCTGTTGTGAGGCGGCGGTGATCGCCGAGCAGCGCATGCCGACAGTGTCGGCGTCCCATTCCATTTCAGCGGGGCGCGCTTCAACAATCGCGACTTTCAGATCACTGCCACCCAGTGCGCAGGCTAGGGTCGCACCGACCATGCCGCCACCGATAATTACCACATCATAATCAGCCTTCATCAATTGATCCTTTACAGCGGGATGCCGCGCGCGAGCTTGGGTAGCTTGCCCGCCAGCCCCATGGTTTGACGCATCAACATGCGTTTAACTGGCGGAATCATATCCATCGCCAGCAGGCCGCTGTTACGGCCGACCACCAGTGGCGTGATCTGGTTAGAGAAGATACGTACCAGGCCGTCGGTGAGGCCGGTCACACAGTCCTGATCATGCTTACGCCATTGATCATATTGAGTGAGCATCGATAGCGCACCGATGTCGGCATCCTGTGCCTCGACGACCACCTGCGCCAGCGCCGCGACATCACGAATACCGAGGTTAAAACCCTGCCCTGCGATTGGATGCAGTACATGCGCGGCGTTGCCAATCAATGCAAGCCGAGGGCGAATATGCTCGTCGGCACGCACCAGTGCGAGTGGATAGGCGTTACGTCGGCCAACCTTTTGCAATGGCCCAAGGCGCATGCCGAAACGTTCCTGTAAGTGGATTACAAAGGTTTCATCATCCCATGCCATCACTTCAGCAACCTTGTCGCGATCAACCGTCCAGACCAGCGAGCAGCGACCGTCACTCATCGGCAGTAGTGCCAATGGCCCACTATCGGTAAAGCGCTCATAGGCGATGTTTTGGTGATCTTTACCGGGCGTTACGTTTGCGATGACAGCGCTCTGGTTGTAGTCATCCGAGGTGTGGCTAATGTCCGCCAGTTGTCGTACTACTGAACGGCCACCGTCTGCACCAACGATTAGTTTGGTGGTTAATGTCTCTATCTCGCCATCTCGTTCGATCACCACTTCGGCATCATCCGCATTGATGGTGAAGTTTTTCAGTTGGGCAGGGCAGATCAATTCAATGTTGGAAAATGACGCCAGCTGTTTTGCAAACAGCTGCCCGAGGTCGCGGTTCTCAACCACATAGCCAAGCGCTGGGTACCCTTCGCTGGCGGCATCCATACGAGTGGCGCCGAAGTGGCCGCGATCTGAGACGTAAATCTTTTTGATCGGCGTCACGATCTCTTTAACCTGTTGCCACAACCCCATCCCTTCAAAGATCTTACGCGCGCCATAGGCGAGTGCGATGCTACGATCGTCATAACTTGGCTGTGAGTCCGAACGAAATGGTACCGCTTCGATCACACCCACACGTAACGATTGATTGCCGAGCGCACAGGCGAGGCTTGCGCCAACCATACCGCCGCCGATGATGAGTAGATCAAAATGTTGTGCTGTGTTTTCCATATCGTTTTTTAATCGCTTGCTGCCATCAACGCTTCGATCTCATCCACGCTCTTCGGTACGCCATCACTTAAAACTTCATAACCATCTTTTGTGACAAGAATATCATCTTCAATACGCACCCCGATGCCATGCCATTTTTTTGCGATCCCTTTGCTGCCGGGTTGGATGTAGATACCGGGCTCAACCGTCAACACCATGCCGGGTTCAAGCAGTCGCCACACGCCATCGATCTTGTATTCGCCGACATCATGCACATCCATGCCGAGCCAGTGACCGGTGCGGTGGACAAAGAAGCGACGGTAGGCCTCCTCTTTGATCAGTGTCCGCAGGTTGCCTTTAATTAGACCTACTTTTTGAAGGCCTTTGGTGATGGCGCGCACCGCCGCAAAGTGCGGGTCATTCCAGTGATTACCAGGGACGATTGCCTCGATGGCAGCCTCCTGCGCGGCCAGTACGATCTCGTAGATCGCCTTCTGGGGTTCCGAGAACGTCCCGCCAACGGGAAAAGTTCTTGTAATATCAGAGGCATAGTACTGTTTCTCAGCGCCGGCATCGATCAAAACCAGATCCCCGTCCTTCAGCTCACAATCATTCCTTATATAATGGAGCACACAGGCGTTGTCGCCACCACCGACAATCGACTGATAGGCCTGCTCACGACAGCCGTGCTGTGCAAACTCATGCAGCAGTTCTGCTTCAAGCTGATATTCCATCATCCCCGGTTTACACACCTGCATCGCACGGCAGTGAGCTTTGGCAGAGATTTTAGCCGCATCGCGCATAATTTTGATCTCACTGCGACTTTTGAAGAGGCGCATCTCATGCAGCAGATGATCAAGTGCAACAAACTCATTGGGGGCATGCACCCCAACACGGGACTTTTCGCGCACCAGGTTTAACCACGCCATCATTTTATGGTCAAACTCAGCGCTGAAGCCCATGGTGTAAAAGACCTTTTCGCGATCTTCCATCAGACCGGACAAAATCTCATCAAGGTCGTCAATCGGAAAAGCATCATCAGCGCCATAGTCGACACATGCCCCCTCCTGGCCGGCCCGCGGTCCGTTCCACATCTCCATCTTTTCATCACGCTCCTGACAAAAGAGGATGTACTCACCTTGTGGTCGACCCGGTATCAGCACCACTACCGCTTCTGGTTCTTCAAAGCCACTGAGGTAATAGAAATTACTATCGGGGCGATAGGCATGTTCCACATCGCGATTGCGGATTAACATCGGCGCGGCAGGCAGTATCGCAATACTGTCATGCCCCATCATCTGCATTAAGCGGCGACGGCGCATGGGATACTCTTTTTTATTCATGCAGTAGTAGACCTTTGCTATTTAGGTTGCGAGCTTAGTGCAACACTTTATCTTTAGGCGGCTCATCATCATCAGTCGAATGCAGCTCTTCAAAGATCAACTGCACTCCAACACGCACGTATTCAACTAACTCAACGTAAGCAAATTCATCTTGCTCTGTTGGCTCTTCATCGCCCGGGCCGATCTGTGAAAACTCAACCAGATCACGGCTGATCTCACCTACCTGCTCAGGTAATGTTGAAAAATCTTTAATGCCGCCAGCAGCCAAACCAAATAGAAATGACTGGCACCATGCACCCAACTCCTCGGTACGCTCATCCAGTGGGGCATTGTCATCTGGCAGTAGTGGGTAGAAATCACATTCGCCACTGTTAAACTGACGTAATGTCTCGCGGTGCAGTGCGCGCAATAGCTTGCCGTCTTCACCTGCTTCAAGGCTATCAAGATGAGTGCCAGTGGTTGAGATCAGATCATTTGGGTCATCAGAGGTTAATTGATCAAGGTTTTCTTCATCCATCAAGGCAACCCACGCTTTGCATTCAACATAACCGCGCGCGCAGATCAATCCACATAACAGGCCATGGCTTTCAGTTGCGCTCACCATTAACCCGAGACGCGATAGTGCGTCTTCAACGCTAGTTGTATCCATCTCTACTCCATTCCACTTTTACGCTAACTATTAATATTGCTTCCACAAAAACAAGGGCACAAAATCAATCTACATTAACCGCCAATAAAACAAGGGGATAGCGCTTAAGCATTCGACACCCCTGTTAATTAATGGTGAATGCTACCATCTCTGTGCAAGATTCCACAGTGTTCAGACATTGACCCGATGGTAGTGGCACTTTATATTGACGCCATGACTACAGATAAATCATTTTCTTGCGAAGAGCAAAAGATCAAAAAACTGGAATTTTCTGTCGATGAGCTTGCTCGCCTGTGCGAGCGACTGCAGCAAGAGAATGTTCAGCTACGGAATGAGCGTGCACAATTGCTGGCAGAGCAGGGCCAGCTGGCAGAGAAGAACCACCTGGCACGCGACAAGATGGAAAAGATGATTACCCGCTTAAAGCACATGGAGTCTGAGCTATGAGCAGTGATAACGTCCCTATTACGATCAAGGTACTGGACAAGGAGTTCCGCATCGCCTGTCCAGCGTCAGAGCAGGCCTCACTAATGGAGTCAGCCAATTATCTGAGCGACAAGATGCGTGAAGTGCGCGATACCGGCAAGGTGATTGGCATGGATCGCATTGCAGTGATGACCGCACTGAACCTGGCGCATGAGCTACTTCAGAGTAAATCTGAACAGGCCGATTTTACCCAGCACTTTGGCCATCGTCTTGAGCTATTACAAGATAAAATCGATACAGCCCTCAACAATAGCAAGCAAATGGAGTTATAATAGCGATTCGGTCGTAAGACCACCGAATTGGGTAATCCCTGTGGTGTACGTCTATGAGCTGGGTATTCTCTTGAGCCTAATTATATACCCCGGGAACAGACTGCGGATGTTATTGTGCAGGCCTGCGAAAGCGGGAAGCCTACGATGTTCCAACCGTTCCCACCTGAACCTTTGGTTCAAGGGCAAAGGCTCACCGCGGCACATATGGGGGTTACCCTTCTATTCTATATAGGCCATCTCTTCCCTGAGGGTCAGCAATAACATGGTCGATCGTTCTCAAATTCGTCAACAGATGCGCCAACAGCGCAATGCGCTTTCACTGCAGCGGCAGTCTGATGCGGCTCATCATGTGGAGCGATTGATTAGTCGCAGCCGCCTTTATCGCAATAGCCAGCGCATCGCCTGCTATATTGCTAATGATTGTGAGCTAAGTCTTGAGCTATTAATCGAACGCATCTGGCTAGAGGGCAAGACATGCTATCTGCCGATACTGGATTCAATTCATCACAACCGACTCTGGTTTGCCCCTTATCGACCTGATAGCAAGATGCGCTTGAATCGCTTTAGTATCCCCGAACCTCGCTATGAAAAACGTGAGCTAGTCCGCGCTCAGTCACTTGACCTGGTCATGACACCGCTTGTTGCCTTCGATAAAGCAGGCAATCGTCTTGGTATGGGCGGGGGGTTTTATGACCGCAGCCTCGCCTTTCTTTTGCACAGGCGTCATTGGCATAAGCCTCGACTATGTGGGATCGCATACGATTTTCAACAAGTAAAGCAGCTGCCATGCCAGCCATGGGATGTACCTTTAAGCACTATCGCAACAGAAAACAGACTCTACCAACCTTGATAAAGATAGGCACTCACATCGCACTTATTTACTATCAGCGCACCAATCGATCCCCATGTCTGCCTGGCCCATTATCTTTTTGCTCGTGCCAACGCATATTTTTTAGTAACCACCACTTAAAATTCATAGCTTCCAGTATCAATATTAGGCGATGAGGTTAAATTATTTTTAACGTTATTTTCATCGTTACTTACATCAGTTGATGCGTATGAATTATGATGCTTCATCTCCTGATGATACTTATCCAGCTCATCACCTAATAAGCAATTCCAATAGATAGAAGTCATTATCACTTAAAAAACAGAATTAATTTTCGATGGTATATCTGATTATACCCAAGGACATAAGCGTTACTCAGGCTCTACTCAATGACTTGCCATATCAACAATATTTAGCCTGACACAAGTCTCATATGAACACACGGCTATTAATGCCACAGAGGTAAACATCCAGCATCTATTTTGATAACTTAACAAAACAAATCATAAGGTTATCGCGTTACATTCGGTTTAGTATAGAACACAAATGTTGTAGATCGGTTGTTGCAATCGCTACTACCTGTCGCGTTTTTCTTTAAGCTTACCTTCTATCAAACGTACGGATTATTCACCTTCTTTATCCATATAAATGCGCTTAACATTGTTGCTTTAACGGCTCGCCTTGTTGTGATGGCATCTGTTCTTGAAGGTGACATTAACAACCAGCTGTTAAAGTAATCATGCTCGCTATCTAGCAACATCAATCATAGTGAGCAACTTTATAGCTGCATTAAATTTTTCCTATAGATACAAAAAACTATAGAGACAAGTTCAAGAAAAAAAATAGCGTGTCGATACACGCGGTTGTACAGTAAAAACTTTTTCTGCAAGACACTAGCATTATGCGCAGAGATGTTTATACTAATTTGCGGATAACATTCTGGAGGATGAGTAATGGCGACAAAACGTTCTGCAACCAAGAAAAAGGTGGCGGCAAAGAAGAAGCCTGCTGTCAAAAAGAAAGCTGTGACTAAAAAGAAAGCGGCTACTAAAAAGAAAGTAGTAGCCAAGAAAAAAGTAGCTACAAAGAAAAAAGCAGCCACTAAAAAGAAAGCTGCAACCAAGAAGAAAGTAGCTAAGAAAAAGGTAGCCACCAAGAAGAAAGCGGCTACTAAAAAGAAAGCTGCAACCAAGAAGAAAGTAGCTAAGAAAAAGGTAGCCACCAAGAAGAAAGCGGCTACTAAAAAGAAAGCAGCGACCAAGAAGAAGGCCGCCAAGAAAAAAGTAGCCACTAAGAAGAAAGCGGCTACCAAGAAGAAGACTGCCAAGAAAAAAGTAGTGAAGAGAAAAGTTGCTAAAAAGCGGTAATAGGGGCTAAGCAATTACACCTCTCTTGATTGGGTGTCGTTAACCCCGATGGTTAAGCAAAAGGTCCGATTTCCGGACCTTTTGTTTTTTATATCAGCTGAGAATTCTACCCAATTAGACCTCTAGGAGGCTGTCCGAGAATAGGAATCGTAGCGAGGGAGTGCTAGTTTGAGTCAGGTTTTTTGATCATTTGAGGCCAATAGTGGGCCTATTAAACGAAAATGATCAGAGAATCTGGCCAAAATGGCGCTTCCGCAGTAGGTTCTTCTATTCTCGGACAGCCTCCTAGTGCTCTTTTGCCAGGAAGAGCCGATAAGCCGGGTTATTAACTTCTTCCCAGTAGTCATATCCAAGGCTCTCAAAAAAATCAATTAATTCAATGTGTTCTGGTTTTTTAACCTGCAAGCCGACAAATACACGGCCGTATGCGGCACCATGATTACGGTAATGAAATAGACTAATGTTCCAACGATGACCAATCAACGTCAGAAACTTAAGCAGTGCACCAGGGCGCTCAGGAAACTGGAAGCGAAACAGCACTTCATCATCAATCGATTCGGCATGTCCACCCACCATATGTCGAATATGCATCTTGGCCATCTCATTGTCAGTCATATCGACAACTTCGTAACCACCATTGGTAAGCCGATCTATCAATGCATTTTTCTCTTTATTACCTTTAGATAGTTCAATGCCGACAAAGATATGTGCGTTATGCGCGTGGGCATAACGATAGTTAAATTCGGTGATGCTTCGCTTGCCAAGCAAGCTGCAAAATGTCAGAAAACTACCCGGCTGTTCCGGAATCGTAACCGCTAGTAACGCCTCCCGCTGCTCACCAACCTCGGCACGTTCCGCGACATGCTGCAGGCGATCAAAGTTGATGTTGGCGCCACTATCAATCGCTACCAGCTGTTGATCCCGGCATTTTTCGCGTGTGATATATTTCTTTAGGCCTGCCACTGCCAATGCACCTGCTGGCTCAGCAATCGAACGGGTATCATCAAAGGTGTCTTTAATGCCGGCACAGATCTCATCGGTTGTCACAAGGATCACCTCGTCGACATAAGATTGCGCCACTCGGAATGGTTCAGCACCCACCTGACGAACTGCCACGCCATCAGCAAAGATACCGACCTGGTCAAGCACGACGCGTTCGCCAGCTTCCAGTGCGCGATGCATACAAGCGGCATCTTCCGGCTCCACCCCAATGACCTTTGTCGATGGTGACTTCGCTTTGAAGTAAGCAGCCACACCCGCAATCAGGCCACCACCACCCACCGGTACAAAGATCGCATCGATTGGTGCTGATGATGCCTGTTGCAGTACTTCCATCGCCACTGTTCCCTGACCCGCGATGACCTCTTCGTCATCATAGGGATGAACAAAGGTTAGTCCTTGTTCGACAACCAATTGCTTCGCATGTTCATACGCCTCATCGTAGGTATCACCATGCAAAACGATCCTCGCACCTTTTTCACGCACCGACTTAACCTTAATTGCAGGCGTTGTTTTGGGCATCACGATCAGCGCATCAATACCCAGTTTTTGTGCTGCGAGCGCGACACCCTGGGCATGATTGCCTGCTGATGCAGCAATCACACCTTTGTTTCGACTCTCTTCTGAAAGTGAAGCAATCTTGTTATAGGCACCACGCAATTTAAACGAGAAGACCGGTTGCAGATCTTCGCGTTTCAACAGCACCTTGTTATTGAGGCGCTTTGAGAGCGTTGGCATTGTATCGAGTGGGGTCTTGATTGCCACCTCATAAACAGAGGTATTTTCAATTTTTTCTACGTATTTCTTCAACATCGCCATACGGTATCAGTTCAAGATCGCTTTTCCTACCGAAAATTCACGCCCAAACCGTTGCTTATCATGACTTTTTGCCACTTCACAGGTATCATTTCACGCATCAAAAGATTGGAGAGCGGAAATGACACAAGATGAAATGAAAAAAATGGTAGCCCATGCGGCGCTGGAGTATGTAGAGGCGGGCGCAATTATCGGTGTTGGTACCGGCTCAACGGCCAATCATTTCATTGATGCCCTGGCGGGTATCAAACATAAAATCGACGGCACGGTCGCCAGTTCAGAGGCAACAGCAAAACGTCTAAAGGGGCATGGCATTGTCGTATTTGAACTCAATGAAGTGAGTGACATCCCGATTTATGTCGATGGCGCGGATGAGTCCAATCAATACCTGCATTTGATTAAAGGTGGTGGTGGCGCGCTGACACGTGAAAAGATCATCGCAGCAGCGAGCGATAAATTCGTCTGCGTGGCTGACGAAAGCAAGTTAGTTGATGTGATGGGGGCATTTCCACTGCCGGTTGAAGTGATCCCAATGGCACGCAGCTATGTGGCGCGCGAGATCGTTAAGATGGGCGGCCAACCAGTATGGCGCGAAGGCTTTATCACCGACAACGGTAATCAGATTATCGATATTAAAAACCTTTCGATTATGGAGCCGGTTAAGCTCGAAGAGCAACTTAACAACATTGTTGGCGTGGTAACAAACGGCCTGTTCGCGATTCGTCCTGCTGATGTACTGCTGCTGGGTACCGAAGCAGGTGTCAAAACCATCACATAACAGCGCCTGACCAAGCCGCGCGATGCAAAAGTTTTTGATCATCGTTGGCACGGCCTTGCTGATTATCGGCCTGTTATGGCCATGGATCGAAAAGCTTGGATTAGGCAGACTGCCCGGCGACATCGCGGTTGAAAAGGAGGGTCTTGGCTTCTATTTTCCCGTGATGACGTCGATCATCATCAGCATCGTTTTATCGCTGCTCTTCTGGTTGTTTCGTAAATAACCAGAAGAGCAGCGCGATCACTTAGAGTAGTACGCGTTCAATCCCGCCTTTTTTCACCTTATCGATAAAGGCTCTCTGCCATTTCTCACCGAAGTAACGGTTCACCAGCTCAACCACGATGTATTTTGGCTCCATGCCGGTCACATCGCTATAGCGCGCCAGTCCTTGTTGGCAGGCAGGACACGAGGTCAGCAGCCGTACTTCATTGTTCTCGACCTTCGGCTTATTGGTGAGCTGCTCAATACCAATCTTCAGCTCCTCTTCCTTACGGAAGCGCACCTGTGTCGCCACATCGGGACGCGATACCGCAAAGGTACCCGCCTCTCCGCAGCAGCGATCAGTTAGCGTGGTGTCGCCATTCAATAGTTTGCTAGTCACTTTCAATGGCGAATGATGCTTCATCGGGGTGTGGCAAGGGTCATGATAGAGGTACTGAACCCCTTCAACGCCATCCACTGAGATCTCTTTTTCCATCAGAAACTCATGGATATCCATCAGGCGACAGCCAGGGAAGATTTTCTCAAACTCATATTTCAACAGCTGATCCATACAGGTACCACACGACACCACCACTGTTTTGATATCGAGGTAGTTGAGCGTATTGGCGACACGATGGAACAATACGCGGTTATCGGTAGTGATCTGCTTACCCTTCGCCTGATCGCCCGATGAGGTCTGCGGATAACCACAACATAGATAGCCCGGCGGTAATACCGTCTGCACACCACTTTCATACAACATCGCCAGGGTCGCCATGCCGACTTCACTAAACAGCCGCTCTGAGCCACAACCAGGGAAATAAAACACCGCTTCGGCATTTTCATCGGTCTTGGCTGGATCCCGCAAAATTGGAATTGCTTTGTCATCTTCCACCCCGAGCAGCGCGCGGGTGGTCTGCGTTGGGATATCTGCAGGCAACGGCTTCTTCATAAAATGAATCACCTGTGCCGGTATCGATGGCTTACCGGTGGTCGATGTCGGGCGCGCATCGGGCGCCTCTTTCGGTGTTAGCGCCTTGAACACACGATGGCCAAGGCGCTGCCCAGCATAACCCCACTGTAGCATCAGCTTGCGCATCACCTTGATCGAGGTTGCACTGGTGACATTAAGGAATGCCATCGCCAGTCGCGGCCCCGGTTTCAATTTGAACGGCAGGCGCGTCTTTAGAATCGTACGCATACGGATCGACACTTCACCAAAATCAATGTTGACCGGGCAGACTGGTTCGCAGCGATGACAAACGGTGCAGTGATCGGCCACATCTTCCATCTCATCAAAGTGGCGTACCGAAATACCACGGCGCGTCTGCTCTTCGTAAAGGAAGGCCTCAATCATCAGGCCGGTCGCAAGGATCTTGTTGCGCGGTGAGTAGAGTAGGTTGGCACGCGGCACATGTGTCGTACAAACAGGCTTACACTTACCACAGCGCAAACAGTTGCTGATATCGTCGTTAAGCGCGCCCAGGTCGCTCTCCTCAAGAATAAGCGCCTCTTGCTGTAGTAATCTCAAAGATGGCGTATAGGCGTTCTCAAGGCCGGAGCCGGGCAGCAGCTTGCCACGATTAAAAAAGCCATTTGGATCGATACGTGCTTTGTACTCGGCAAAGGCATCAATGCTCTGTGTATCCATGTACTGCATCTTAGTCAGACCAATACCATGCTCACCGGAGATAACGCCGCCCAGTGTGCGCGTAATCTCCATCACGCGATCAACAATATGCTCCGCTTCTCGCATCATCTCGTAGTCATTGGAGTTGACCGGAATATTGGTGTGCACATTGCCATCACCAGCATGCATATGCAGTGCGACAAAGAGGCGGCTGGAACGAATCTCACTATGAATGCCGTCGAGTCGCTTATGCACTGGTGAGAGCGCTTCACCACCAAAGATCTCTTTTAGTGGGCGTTCAATCTCGCGGCGATAAGAGATACGGACATCGCGACGCAGCAACAGCTGAAACAGGGTGTCATCCGGCTGAATAGAGGCTATTTCGTCAGCACTCAGCAGCGCATTTTCACTGCTCGCGGTAGCATCCATCTGCTTAATCAACGCAACCCAGCGGCTGCGGATCGTTTTAAGGTGTGTGCAAGCAGCATCACGTTTACTAAGGATAATCGCATCACCCTCTGCACTCGCTTCAAATTTGTCAGAAAGCGGCATGGTGACCAGCTCGTCATCAAGAAAAGAGATCACGGCATCGATCATCTGCAGCTTGTTGCTCGTCGAATGCTCAATATTAATACGTTCGATCTGCTCGTTATAGGTCGCAAGGTTTTCGAGCGGGATCACCACATCTTCATTGATCTTAAAGGCGTTGGTGTGCGCGGCAATCGCAGCGGTACGGCCACGATCCTGCCAGAAGCGACGACGCGCCTCGGGTGTCACGGCGATAAAACCTTCGGCCTCACGTTCATTCGCGATCCGCACCACGGCAGATGCAGCTCGTGCGACTTCATCCTCGTTATGGCCGCCAATGTCAATCAACAGCAACATCTTTGGCATCTCAGAGCGCAGCGCCTTGGTGGAGTAACTCACCGCACGCAGATAGCGTTCATCAAGATGCTCCATGCCTGAAAGCAAGGTTTCGGTCTGCTGCTCGATGTGATCTTTAATCGACACAATCGCTGAGACCGCAGGCTTCATATCTGTGCCGAAAAATTCCAGGCAGACGGTGCGGGTGAATTCAGGTTTTTGATGCAGAATAAAGACAGCCGAAGTGATAAAGCCATCACAACCCTCTTTCTGGATACCGGGCAGACCACCAAGAAACTTATCGGTAACATCTTTGCCTAGGCCGCGACGGCGAAATGCGTGACCAGGGAATAACAACGTCTCGGCAGGTTTGGTTGGTGTTTCACCGTCCGCACCAAAATAGCTGACGCGGAATTCAACTTCATCCTGATCGTGAATCTTGCCCAGGTTGTGGTTGATACGTTCAACCTCAAGCCACTGCGCATCGGGTGTCACCATGCGCCACGACACCAGGTTGTCGAGGGTCGTTCCCCATAAAACGGCTTTCTTACCACCCGCATTCATCGCCACGTTGCCACCAATAGTGGAGGCATCCTGTGAAGTAGGGTCCACAGCAAAGACGTAACATTGTGATTCGGCACGCTCAGCAACGCGACGTGTCACCACACCACATTCGGCGCGCACGGTGGCGGTCGTTTCAGTCACCCCTTCCAGCTGGCGCTGCTCAATCAGCCCCAACCCTTCCAGTTTCTCAGTATTGATCACCGCAGTTTCGGCGATCAATGGTATCGCGCCACCGGTATAACCGGTGCCGCCACCACGCGGGATAATGGTTAGATTGAGATCAATACAGGCCTCGACCAATGTGCGTACTTCATCTTCGGTATCCGGCGTAAGCACCACAAAGGGCAATTCAACGCGCCAGTCGGTCGCGTCAGTCACGTGCGAAACACGTGCGATGGCACTGAAATCGATGTTGTCTGAACGAGTGACTTTAAGCAGGCGCGCTTCCGCTTCACTGCGCAGCACCTTCTGTTTTGGCAGCCACGCCTCAAACTGGTGTACCGCTCGGCGTGTCGCTTCCAGTAGACTCAGGGCGGTGTCATTGCTATCGGCACGTTCAATGGTCTGATCAAGACGATGATGCAGCGCCTTCACCAACGCATGCCAGCGCTTATTACTACTGATCAAATCATCCTGAATATAAGGGTTACGCGTCACCACCCACATATCGCCCAGCACTTCGAATAACATCCGCGCCGAACGCCCAGTACGACGTGAACCGCGCAGTTTATTGAGCTGTTGCCAGCTTGACTCGCCAAGAAAGCGGATAACAATCTCTCGATCAGAGAAAGAGGTGTAGTTATAGGGGATCTCGCGAATCCGCGATGTGGTGGTGATTTCTTGCATTCTCAGTCTGATTTATAAAGATTTATTGTCGAAGGCCGATGGTATTTTCAATGACATCTGGGTCTGTAGTTTAACACGCATTGTTCGCGCTGAGCAGCATATCCAACGATGTTATAGGCAATGAATAGAAAATAAAAACCCTATAAATTAACAGATTACGATTCATGGACGACAATGCCAGAAGCCGATAATAAGCACGTGATTCCATCTGAAGAGCTTGATTGCGACAAACTTGTTGCCCAGCTCTATCGCTGCTCACCGCTATCAACCATGAATGAAGCGCAAATTCCCGTGCTAGTTTCACTTTCGGTGGTTGAACGATACCCCTCAGGCAGCCAGCTTTACAGCAATGGCATCCCTGATGATGTCGTACTTTATCTACTAAAAGGTGGCCTTGAGGTCACTCAAGATGGCAACAAATCAACCATTCAAGCTGATTCAGATGAGGCGCTAAAACCTTTTTCCAGCAAACGCTTTGCGACGGCCGCCATCTCCACCTCGGGTGAAGTAGACCTCGTCCGCATTGAAAAAGAGCTCATTGAGACCCTCACCGCCTGGGGACAGATCTCAGCACCAGAGACTGAAGTCGTGATGAGTGAAGAGGGCATTGTTACCATTGATCGTGCCAGCTGGCTCAACTCCATGATCAAATCACCAACATTTAGAAAACTGCCCGCTGCCAACATTGAAGAACTACTAAACAAACTGGAGCCGGTACGCGTTAACGCAGGTGACCTGATCATCAGGCAGGGCGACCAGGGCGACTACTTTTATATGATCAATAACGGCGTCGCGCTGGTGACGATCAATCCGGAAAACGATGAAGATTCGGTCATCATGGCGGAACTTAACGAAGGTGCAAGTTTCGGTGAAGCCGCATTGATTTCAGACAAGCCACGGAATGCCACCATCACGATGATGGAGGATGGTGTGTTACTACGCCTTTCGAAAGAAAATTTTATCAATCTACTTAAACAACCAACCCTTCGCTGGGTCGATTTTGATAAAGCTGAAGGGATTATCAAACGCGGTGCCAAATGGATTGATGTACGTATGGCAGAAGAGTATGAACGAGGTCATATTCCAGGCGCGATCAACATCCCAATGCGCGATCTGCATAAACGTGCTCGTGAGCTCGACAAGAAAATTCCCTACATCTGCTACTGCGAGACCAGCACTCGCAGCTCTGCCGCTGCCTTTGCCCTGTCTCAATACGGGATTTGTATCGCAGTACTAAAAGGCGGGATTGAAGCGCTATCTGAAGACTGCCTTGAAGTCAGTAACGCTGCCGCTTAACCCTCGCCACTAAAGCCCTGAATCAATATCGCCGCTGTAGCAGGCGATTTGCTAGAATGCATGAAAGCGGCTACTTTCGCTTATTTTAAAGCCCGACAACGTCACAAACAAATACCATCATAAAATGGCTAATTTGAAGTCACATCTTAATCGCCGCTTCGCGAAACTTCGCCTATCAATGGCTACCGTAGAAGGCGTGCCGCAGCTTGCACTGCTTGGTGCAATCAGCGGCATCATTGCGGGGTTCGTCATTGTCGCCTTCCGCATTCTGATCGAATATACCCAGGTGAGCTTCCTGCCGGGTGCTGATGCTGAAAACTACGAAGGACTATCGCCCATCATGCGGCTACTACTCGCCACCGTCGGCGGGCTCGTAGTCGGACTTCTGTTTCAATACATCGCAAAAAACGCCGCTCAAGTGGGTGTCGTCCACACCATGGAGCGCCTTGCCTATCACCAGGGGCGACTGCCCCTGAGAAATGCCATCTGGCAATTCATCGGTGGTGCCATCACTATTATCAGCGGCCATTCAGTTGGTCGTGAAGGGCCTAGTGTTCACCTCGGCGCTGCTAGTGGCAGCTTGCTAGGGCAGTGGCTGCAACTGTCCAATAGCAGTACCCGCACCCTGGTTGCCTGCGGTGTTGCAGCTGCAATTGCTGCGTCGTTTAATACCCCGCTAGCGGGCGTTATTTTCGCAATGGAGGTGGTGCTAATGGAATACACCATCGCCGGTTTTATTCCCGTCATTGTTGCTGCGGTACTGGCAACCATCGTCTGCCACTGGTTCTTCGGCAACGAAACTGCCTTTCTAGTTCCTGATATAGGGCTCAGCACCATCGCAGAGCTGCCATTTGTTTTAGTACTCGGCCTGGTAATTGGCGTGCTTGCCGCCACCTTTATAGCGCTACTGCAGCGCTTCGTACGCATCAGCTCCTCTTACCCCTTATGGCAACGCACTACCGTAGCGGGCTTTATCATCGGCATCTTCGCCCTTGGTGTTCCGCAAATAATGAGCATAGGTTATGACACCGTTAACGCTGCCATGCTGGGTGAGTTTGCCCTTGGTATGTTAATCGCGATCACCCTGGCCAAGATTCTAGCCACTACCATCGGACTTGGCTTAGGACTTCCCGGCGGCCTGATTGGGCCAACCCTCGTCATTGGCGCAACGGCTGGCGGGATGATCGGCATCATTGCTGACAGCCTCTTTCCGGGCAGTATTTCATCTCCTGGCTTTTACGCCATCATCGGCATGGGGGCGATGATGGGCGCAACACTGCACGCGCCATTGGCCGCCTTAGTCGCCATGCTTGAGCTAACGGCCAGCCCTAATATTATCTTGCCAGGAATGCTGGCGATTGTGATCGCGGCACTGGTCAACAGCCATCTATTTGGCAAGTCATCAGTCTTTATTATGTTAATCAAAGAGCGCGGTTTGGATTTTTATGACTCCGTTCTTGCACAATCACTGCGCCGCATTGCGGTTGCCAATGCGATGGATAAAAACCTGATTCAGATAGATCAACACGTAACCCTCGCAACCGCGCAGGCACTATTAGACCAAGACCCCAGCTGGATCATCATCGCACGCGGCGATAATCAGTACTCACTACTGCCACCGGCCGATCTTGCACAGCACCTGCTTGCCAGGACTGCACATCCGTCTGATCAGGGTGATACAGTGATTGATCTACTCGAAATCCCGGCGAAGCGACTCGACACCACAAGCATCCACCTCCAGGCCTCACTTCAGGAGGCGTACGAAACGATCTCTAATTCAGAATTCGAGGCGCTCTGCGTCATTCGCAGGGGTAGTGATGGGCGGCAGATTGAGGGCGTGTTGACTCGCAGTGAGATAGAGTCGCATTATCGATCTTAAGGGCACTTCTATTTGATAACACCTAGCAAGACACGGGCAAGCAAAAACAGATGGCAGGCAAATAGTGAGTTTATTTTGGGAAGAAAGGCTTACACGCTTCAAATGCCTCTTGCGGGGTAATATCCGCAACCTCTTTGGAGGCCGCCATGATATTCACATTCTGCCCTTCGGCGACGTAAGCCGCGCTATCCGATGGCGGTACATCACCAAAAAATGCGACGACATGCGTTCCCACAGCACCACCAAGATGCATCGGGCCGGTGTTTGAAACTACCAGCACATCCATTCTTTCAAGTGTTGCTTTATAACGTTCAAAATCGAGAGGTGGCACCAGCATCGTTGTAGCGCCATCACTCATGCGTACAATCTTTTCACCTGTTTCCACTTCATCCGGCATCAAGTCCATAATAATACGAATATCGAGCCCTCGCTCTTTACCATATGCCGCAATCAATTTGGCCAACTCAGCAAACGACTCTGCTGGCCACAGGCGGCCGGCGTTATTTGTACGGCGCCACATCGCCTTCTTCAGGCCGCTATAAGTCGGGTGAAGACCCACCAAAAACGTCTCATCCGTGACACCCTTTTCCGCAAGAATGGCTCGCGCCTTAATGCGTGACTCATCATGTACCGGCAACGTAATCCAGTAATCTTTTAATGCACCATCCACAGAGCGAGCCACCGCATCAAGACAACGGCGCGAATAGTGCGCCGACTCGTTACTATAATCGATACAGAAATTGTGATCTGTCAGTCGCTTCGATAGATCACTAAAGCGAGGATTTAATTCAAAGCAGAACACCTTGTCATAATGTTCGTCATGCAAGGCCTCTTCAATCTTTTTTACATGATAAAAGGCAAATAGCGACTTACGGTCATGAACAATCAATTTTGAAACCTGCGGCGAATACCCTTTTAATACACGTCGCCCATCAGGGCTCGTCAAGAGGTGTACCTCAGCATCCGGGTGTGTTTCGATAATTGCCCGCAGAGCTGGGGTAATCATCACAATATCGCCCACACGACCAATCCTAATGGCAAGAATTTTCAATTTAAGCTCCATCCAGCTGAACAGTTAATAATGCCGCCAATAGTAGCGTCTGCAATATGACTCATTGAGAATTATAGCATCTGCAATAGGCTCAGTTTAAGGGAGTAAATATACTTGTCATCACAGCAAGCTATTTTTATCACAGGTGGCGTTGATCTTATTGATATAACCTTCACGTGCCGTATCTCGATGAAAGGCCGCATTGAAGTGCACTTTTTTCGTTCCTTCGTTTTAGCCCTTATGTTATGCTCAAAGCCGTAATTGAATCGTCAGTCTGACTCGGATTGAGTGACAAGACCACCCAACGCTAATAAAAATATTGACATGATAAACTCAAGTGATATCTATCATTTTCTGCGCCCATTAACGCCTACAAAGCTAATTGATCCTACTCAAAAAATTAGGCTGGGATCTACATATGATGGCGGGTATGTATTGTACAAGCCCTCTCTGCCCAAGGTCGATGTGATCTATGCTTATGGCATTGAAAATGATATTACGTTTGAAAAATCATTTTGCACTGCCTATGGTGCAGTCGGGAGATTGTACGATCACACTATAGATAAGCTGCCCGAAGAAAATAACAACTTGCATTTTAGGAAGGAAGGGGTCGGTCCTGAGAAAAAAGAGATGCTCAATACAGTTGAGAATCATATTATTGAGAATGGGGATCAAGATAAGAATTTATTATTAAAAATGGATGTTGAAGGGTGTGAGTGGCAAACATTATTTGAAATGTCGGACCATACGCTGAGGAAATTTCAGCAAATTGCTATTGAAGTACATTATCTAGGGTCGGGAAATAAAACGAAGGCTGATCTTCAGCTCAAAACTGCTGTGCTAAATAAATTAAGCAATTTATTTTATCTGTATCATGTTCATGGTAATAACTGTGGAGATCTATTTATCCAGCAGGGGTTTAAGTGCCCGGAAACGCTGGAGCTTACTTACGTCAATAAAGAACTTCTACCCGACCTGGGAAGTACCAAGTATGACGTGTCATTTCCTACTGAGTTTGATAGCCCGAATAATCCTTATATGCAAGAGGTTGTTTTAGATTATTGGCCCTTTTGCTCAGAAAATAAAAGAGTTGAACTTGGTATGACGCCCTTTTTTAAAAGGAAGTTTCTAAAGCTGAAGCATGGCAAACGATTGTTTTAGCTTTTTTACCCATAAAAAACATAGGCACCCTTACGTCGTTAAGTTGCCGCTTGCACTCAATCGTACTGCCTCAATCAATTCTGAAAGCTGATGCGAGAGTGAGGTGGCGAGTGGATCAAAGGCCTATTGAATACCGCATGAACCCATTTCTATTTCCTCAGTACCAGTTCAATTGAAAACTCACCTTCACTGGATAATTCTTCGCCTGGGTTTACATACCCCTCATCGCAAGTACGGCAATATATCAACGCATGCTTAGGAAACTTTTTACGAACAAGCTGTTCTAATCCTATTGTATCCGGGGCTTCATCATTCTGAGGTAGAAAGTAGCGTACATGGTCATGATTAAAACGTGATGGTAGCGTCGTCTTTTTTTCATAAAGATCACGGTGAGGCAAATAGAGCAACAGAAAGCCACCAGGTTTAAGTACCCTGTTCCAGTTAGTCAGGGCAGCGTCGATATCAGGAAGATGTTCAAGCAGGTGGCTTGAATAGACAAAATCAAAACTCTCATCATCCAGTCCATGCATATATTGTGCATCACCATGTTCAAAATCCCAGCCTTGAACATCCGGTACCACAGGGTCCCCTCCATAGCCAATATCCAGGCCTTTCCCTTGGCAGTATGTTTCAAAATAACCTTCCCGTAAGCGTCTATTATGCGATTTAGCAGTTTCACCTGCTGATGATTTTCGCCCTAGAAAAGGGATTTCACCAAAGAGGTTATAACGAACTTTACGAATATGATCTTTTACTTTGTGCTCAGACACTCTGGATGCTGGCATCGCAGCGAAAAGGTTGTATCGAATTTTTTTATAAATTTCATTGATCATTTTTCCACACCCAAAATAATAACTAACCGTCTATAGTCTCATTTGAGACCAGTTTCACCAAATCACAGAAGCCGTGATATACCTTATCTAAGGGGATGTCCGTTGTTCCTTTCAGGTTACCACAAGCATCCTTATCTTTCTTGCCAGGTACAAAGCAGCTCACATAGAGTCCATCTTCAGGCTCAACAGTCTCAGGCCTCGTGTAGGTAAATAGCGCGAGTGTTGGTCGCTTCAGGCCAAATGCGAGGTGCATCAATGCTGTATCGCCTGTCACTATATAATCACATTCCAGCATCAACCCTGCAACATGATCAATGGACATTAAGGGTGCATGTATCGGTTCCCCATAGCGACAGTAAGCGCTGACAAATTCATCAGCCAGGTGCTCCATTCCTGGATTAGTAAATACCAGTGGTTTAAGGTCATGTTCACGGTTAATTTTAACTGCCAGCTCAACAAAATATTCAATTGGCCAGCGCTTTTCATCAGCACCAGCACCAAGGTTGATTGCCACTAATGGCGAATCGTTCTTCGCTAAAAACTGTGCTGAAAACTGTTTCGATTTCTCGCTACAATAATAACTGGTACCTCGTCGAATACTATCCAGTGGAATTCCTAGCGGTATTAGCATTCGGGCCAAATCAAGAGTCCAGTTGTCGCAAAATGACGGCTTAGGCACCATTAAATTATTAGCCCGGCACAATGCAGCTGTATGGTCAAAACAAACTCGTATGCGTGCGTTAGTCACTCTCGAAAAAAATACACTACTACCACCATAATACAGATTAACGCACAGATCAAAGCGTTGACGTCGTAATGCCGTCGCCTGAGAGAGATAATTCTTTAGGTATGTTTTTAGTGGGCGCTTGTTGCGGCTAAAGGGGATCACATGATCACATGCAGGATGGTTCTTCAGCACCATCACACATACAGGATCAACAACAACCGTTATCGCGGCATTCGGAAAACGTTCTTTAAGTGCTTCGATCAGAGGTATACGAATAAAAAGGTCACCAATCAATCCCCAGCCAAGTATCAAGATTCGATCAATTCTTTCAGTCGATGGAAACGCTACTATGCTCACAATAAACCCTTCTGTTTTCAAAGAATGTTAACACATTAGCCATGCCTGCCCGGTAATTGTCACTAGAGGTATGCCGCTATCTATGCGGTGATCAGGCATCTCATATTGAACAGCACCATTATTTCTGACAATACTGCCGCTATCCTTGTTCCTCCTGGTGATAATTGCTACAGCCAAAGTGACGATGGAATTATTGCCTCAATCTTAACGACATCAAATAACACCATTGCCAGTGATAGTACCTGTGAATTAACCGGGCCAGGTGATCAACAAAATATAAGTTCCAGCTTGACTGCCACATTAGATAGCAATGGCGGCCCAACACTCACACATTCAATTACCCCTGCCAGTACCGCTATCGACCTGGGGACTAATGTTGCTTGCCCTGCCACAGACCAACGCCATTTTCCTCGCCCAATTAACGGCGGTGGCAGTCTGACTTGTGATGTCGGTTCTTTTGAATATGATCCAGCACCATCTATTGCTGATCTTGCAGTGACACTGGAAGACGCCATGGATCCTGCCATCACTGGCAACCCATTGAGATACAGTATCATCGTCACCAATCACGGCCCTGACACAGCTAACAATATCGTTCTTACAAACTAGCTAGATAGTAATGTCAGCTATATTTCTAACGGCGCAAGCTGCAATACTGGCTCATTACCATCACTGAGCTGTTCGCTTGGCGCTATCCTGGCTGGCGCTAGTCGAACCGTTAATATTACGGCATCACCAACAGCCATCGGACTGCTTAGTAATACTGTATCTGTAGATTCCGCTACTGAAACCGATCCCAGTCTTAGCAATAACAGCGCAACCGAAATGACTGATGTCAGCGCCACCACCGACCTTAGCATAAGTATTACTGGCTCGATTGATCCTGCAATTGCCGGTGTCATAATGAGCTATACAATTACAAATAATGGGCCAAATACAGCTCGAAGCGTTATGGGTGCCATCAACTTTGACGACACGATCAATATACTCTCTGCCGCACCCAGTATCGGCAATTGCTCTCCAGCAAGTTCATCTGCGATTCTTTTCTGTGAGCTCGGTGACTTAGCCAATGGAGCATCTGTTACTATTGTCGCTCAGGTAAAACCAGAGCTATTCAGTTTAGTGACTAATACAGTATATGCGTCATTTAATGGTTTTGACCCAGTTACGGGTAACAATATTGCCGCTGTCACTACCACCATAGAAGCTGATGCAACACTCTCCATTACAACCTTGGATGCACCTGACCCTGCTTTTCAAACGGCCGATATTTTGTATAGCTTTGCCGTCTCTAATAGTGGCCCGTCGACTACACATAACACACAGCTCGTTGTCACTTTTCCATCAGGCATGTCACTCAGCTCCGCCAGTGGCGCGACCCCCGGCTATTGCTCAGGCCCGGAAACCGTGACATGCGACCTAGACTCTATTGCTGCTGGTTCATTCAAGATAGTAACGCTCGTTGCTAATGCTGAGTTCATTGGTAATTATACGGTAAATTCTTCAGTATGGTTGATGCCGCTGACCCAGTTGTCGTTGGTAATAGCATCACTTATAACATTATCGCAACGAACAATAGTGGCCCCAATATCGCACAAAATACCATTGTCACAGTCGTACTGCCTGACGGTACGCAGTTCATGTCTGCGTCATCAAATTGTACGCATAATGGCGGTGTTGTTACCTGTAATGTTGGCGCATTGGCGATCAATATTTCAAGAAATATTGCCATTTCCGTTCAAACATCTAACGTAGGTACTTTTAGTGCTTACGCGACAATCAGTGATTCTATCGGTATTGACCTGGAACTAAGCAATAACTCTGTTTTACAGGTCACTAAAGTCAATGCAAGCGGTGGCGGTAGTTCGACCGGGAATCGGCTAAACAGCGGTGGCGGGAATATTACCTTATCTGAACTTGGCGTAATGCTATTCACCGTCATCATGTTGGTTTATAGGCGCAGAGTCAGTTACAGTATTGTGCCTTATGACAAGCCCGATCACCCCGTCAGGTAAATTACCTACAAATTTTTCACAACCCGTTGGCTTATTCAGTATATTAATATATACTGAATTACATGGAAAAACGAAACGAAAATAAACGCTACATCGCGGCTTCGCATAACCTGCGCTCAATCTCTCACCCACTGAGACTAGCGGTACTTTGTGAGCTAACTAAAGGCCCCAGGAACGTCACCGAGCTGTTATCGGTCACAGGAGTGTCCCAGCCCAATCTTTCACAGCATTTAGCAAAACTGCGAATGTCAGGTGTAGTGACTAATGAACGAAGAAACCAGCACGTTTATTACAGCATCGCCAACCCTGTAATCAGCGAAGTTATTAAGAATCTTCGCGATATTTACAAATTAAGCATAAAGTAGGTATTTTCCTACACTGAGGGAAATAAGCCAGAACACAGCGTTAATAATTAGCGCAAAATTACTCTGTTTAGCTCGCTCTGACTAAGATAAACACCCCAATCCGCCGCACACTACATTGTGCGGTCGACACTCACTTACCAGATCAGACAAAGCTCAGAGACCACCGCACCCTCTTTTAGCGATTAAATCCCTCGCCATATAAAGCGCCACAATACTACGCGCCTCAGTACAATCATCTCGCTGAAACAGCTCATCCAGCTTTGAAAGCTGCCACGGCACAACCTCGATCTCCTCCGGCTCATCACCAGGCAATCGTTGCTCATATAGCGCCTCAGCCAAAACAACATGGGTTTGTTGACTAGAATATCCTGGTGCGGAGGTCAATGCCTTCAACAAGGTTAGCTGCCTTGCGCCATAGCCTACCTCTTCCATCATTTCTCGGTTTGCCGCGCCCAGCACATCTTCACCGGCCTCAATCCGTCCCTTTGGCAGTGCAAGTTCATAACGATCAACACCCGCAGCATATTCCCGTATCAACAATACTGTTTCATCGTCAATCATTGGCACCGCCAATACTGCACCATATGAGCTTGTCTTGAGTCGCTCGTACTGTACGGCGACTCCATTAGAAAATTTCAAATCAAGCGCTTCCACCTTAAACAGGCGTGTTTTAGCGACTGTTTTAACATTTAATATTTGTGGTTTTTTGGGCATCACCAATCCTTTATCATAGCCGCGGTCTGGTACCGCAGTACCACTACTCATCTTGATATTAACCATACTAGAGCATCAAAAATGGTCAACTGGAATGACATACAAAATATACTGTTAGATATGGACGGCACGCTGCTTGACCTCCATTTCGATAACTATTTCTGGCGCGAACATCTACCAGCACGTTTCGCTGAAAAACACAGCATCGAGCTCAGCGAGGCAAAGTCCAACCTCTTCTCCCGCTTTGAAAAGGTCGAAGGGACAATGCAGTGGTACTGCCTCGATTACTGGTCCGAAGAACTAGAGATGGACATTGTTTTTCTAAAAGAAGAGGTCACCCACCTGATTGCAGTACACCCGTATGTGATCGACTTTCTCAGGGCAATGCGCCGCTCAGGCAAACATATCGCTCTGGTCACCAATGCCCACCAAAATAGCCTGGCACTAAAGATGAAACACACCAGTATTGGCGAATATCTTGATGCAGTGATCTCATCACACAGCATTGGCCTGCCCAAAGAAGATCCAATGTTCTGGCTAAAACTGCAAAAACAGCTGCCATTCAAGGCAGAATCATCACTATTGATTGATGACAATACCACCGTGTTGCGCTCAGCAAAGCGCTTTGGCATTGCACATCTACTTGCAGTAAAGAGCCCTGACAGTAAGCAACCGCCCTGTGATCACGGCGAGTTCGAGGCCATTCAGAGCTTTCTCGACATCACGCCATCCATTGCAAGTAGCTAGACTATTTCCCCCAGCGCTTGTAACGCTTCTTACAATACTTCAATAACGCATCGTAGCCATCGAAAAATAGCTCAAAGCCATTCTCTGCTGACTCATCCAACTCACAGTAATCATTGCTATATTCACGACATACTTGTGGGCGCGTATCATAGATACCGCAGATACCGCCCTTTCCAAGGTGCATACAGATATTATTGATCAACAGAAACCAGCCATCTTCATCTTTATAAAGCTGCACATCACGGTGCGCTAGCTGCCACAATAGATGATCGAAATCCTGTTTAGAGCGCGGCGTATCGACCTGCTGTGTAATATACGTACAGCACTTTGAATTGGTACAATAGCTACACTTGGTCTCTGGCGTGACATCAGCCGGAACAATTGGAATCGTCTTTCTGCCCATGATAATGCACTAGCCCTTATGATTATACTGACACATTGTGGTTCTGATTGTGAACGAAGTCGCCACAGAATAACAGTGCTAGTAGCACCGTGCCGACTCACACAAGCAGACATAAGAGTAGTGCAATGATCAATATCATCACCGCGCTACAGTGTGAAGCTCGTCCACTGATTGAGCATTATAAATTGCGTGGCAATGCCCGACACAATGCTTTTCGCTGCTATCAGAGTGATGAGATGCAATTGATTGTCAGCGGCATCGGAAAATTAGCCGCCGCCACTGCCACCACATACCTCGCAGCAAGTAACTCGGGTGCAACCACCTGCGCATGGTTAAACCTTGGTATTGCAGGCCATGCAGATAAACCGGTCGGCGAAGCATTGCTCGCACATAAACTCATCGACAGTGCCAGTGAGCAGCAATGGTTTCCCGGCATTGTGATGCCCATTATTTGCAACAGCGCAACATTAACTACTGTTGATAAACCTGAGCAATCGTACCGAAAAGGCACGATGGTCGACATGGAGGCCAGTGGATTTTATGCTGCGGCCGCTCGCTTTCAGAGCTGCGAATTAATTCACTCGCTCAAGATTATTTCTGATAACCGACAACATACATCAGAGCAGATCACTGAAAAAACAACTACGGCTATGATCCACGATAGTATCGCTACGATTGATTCAATCATTAACCCACTGCTTGAACTCAGCTCGCAGCTAAACGCTATCGAACAGGTACCACCGGAAATGTATGATTTTATGGCACAGTGGCACTTTACTACCTATCAACAAAATGAACTCCGCCATCTACTTCGCCGCTGGCATGCACTGTCATTAGCCAACAAACCATCGCCCCATGATTTCACCAACCATACAACCAGTAAAGCGGTACTGGTCGCGATTAAAATATTTCTCGATGCGGAACCCATTTCATTTAACAAAAAGGCAGCCCAGTAATGCATCGCCTTATTTACATCGAAGAAGACGTAGCAGACCACCCACGCACAAAAACAATCTGTGAGCGGTTTCCAAAAGCGACAAAAGTTTACTGTAAATACTACGGTGAGGTCTTCAATCGCAAGGGGCAAAACTTCCGCCTGCAGAAGCAACAGCCCGCATTGCTCCTCGCGCGCAAACATAAAAAACATGTACTCAATGCCCCCGACGGTTACGGTATAGGAGGCCGTCGTAATTACTATTTTTCACACATGCTCAATTGCGTTTATGACTGTCGCTACTGTTTTTTGCAGGGCATGTACCGCTCTGCAAACTATGTCATCTTTGTCAACTATGAAGACTTCCAGCAATCAATTATCGAGACTGCCGCACTCCACCCAGATGAGGAGTCATGGTTTTTTTCTGGCTATGATTGTGACAGCCTTGCCTATGAGCCCGTAACAGACTTCACAAGCCACTTCCTTCCAACCTTCGCTCAACTACCGAATGCACACCTTGAACTTCGCACCAAAAGCCTGCAAATTCGCACACTTCTAAAATCAAAACCAATAGATAACTGTGTTGTTGCTTATAGCTTCACGCCTGAAGAAATATCACAGGCTCTTGAACATGGCGTGCCATCTGTTGAAAAACGTATCGAGGCGATGATCAAACTACAACAACATGGCTGGCGACTTGGGCTAAGGTTTGATCCAATGATTTACCAGGTGGGATTTGAAGAGATCTATAAAAACCTATTCGAACAAATTTTCTCACGCCTCTCCGCTGATAGCATTCACTCGGTTAGCCTTGGCACCCTGCGGACACCAAAGGCATTCCACCAGAACATGGTCAGCCTCTACCCGGAGGAAAAGCTCTTTGCAGGCCGCTTTGATGAAAGCCGTGGCATGATCACTTATCAGCGAGAACTCGAAGAACAGATGACCGATTTTTGCTACGATCAACTCATGCAACACATCCCACAAAGCCTTTTCTTTGCCTGCACACCACCTGAATAGAGAGGGCACCGTCCAATGAAATTAAGTTCTCGAAAAATATTAATCACCGGCGCAAGCTCAGGCATCGGCCGCGAAACCTGTAAAAGACTGCTCAACGATGGCCACCAGGTGATTGGTATTGCCCGTGACTTCAGCAAGTTCCCATGTGATAACGACGCTTTCACCCCAATCACCATAGACCTTGAAGCCGTTGAGACACTGCCAAAACAGCTACAGGCACTAGCAAAGGCACAAAGTGATGTCGAGGCAATTGTCTGTTGTGCTGGGCGCGGCCAGTTTGGCTCATTAGAAGAATTTTCATATGAACAAATTCGTTCACTGATAGACCTAAATTTTGTCAGCCAGGCCTATATTGCACGCGCCTTTCTGCCTATTTTGAAACGACAGCAAAGGGGCACACTTATTTTCATCGGTTCTGAAGCTGCACTTAGGGGCAGCCGTAAAGGTAGTATCTACTGCGCCAGTAAATTTGCACTGCGCGGCCTTGCGCAGGCCTTGCGTGATGAGTGCAGTAAAGGTGGCGTATCAGTTAGCATCATTAACCCCGGCATGGTGAAGAGTGAGTTCTTTAATGAACTCCCATTCAGCCATGGCGATGAAGAAGATAATTATTTATTACCAGAGGATGTGGTCGATGCCATTGCGCTAATCATTAATGCACGTGGTAGCACCGTAGTGGATGAGATAAATCTTTCACCACTCAAAAACGTGGTGCAATCAAAACCAGTCAATTAAATTTTGTAATGCCCAGGTTATCTCGGGCACTATTTAAGCAGATCAAATATTGCGATCAAATTCTTTTACAAAACGCGCATCAAATGCTTCACGTGTATAAGCGTGTTGCTGTGTACCATGATGCTCAATCTTGATACCACCCGCGAGTGACGCAAGACGACCAGTGGTTTCCCAATCCATATCATTCATCAAGCCATATAGAAGGCCTGCGCGATAGGCATCGCCACAACCGGTCGGATCGGCTAGCTGAGAAGTCTTAATGGAAGGAATTTCGATACGCTGGCCTTTAGTATAAATATGCGAACCTTCCCCCCCGAGGGTAACGATCAATGCCTCTACACGTTCAGCGATTTCATGCGGTGACTTACCGGTACGCTCCTGCAACATCTCCATCTCATAATCATTCACCGTTACCCAGGCTGCCTGCTCAATAAAACGCAGCAGATCGTCACCATCAAACATTGGCATTCCCTGGCCTGGGTCAAAAATGAATGGTACTCCCGCCTCTTCAAACTCTTTTGCATGTTCAATCATGCCATCACGTCCATCCGGTGACACAATACCAATCGAAGCACCCGGTGCATCAGCCACATGGTTTTCATGTGACAGACTCATCGCACCGGGATGAAAAGCTGTAATCTGGTTGTCATCAAGATCAGTAGTAATAAAGGCTTGCCCGGTATAACTATCGTTAATCACTTTAATGTGTTCGCGGCTAATGTCACATTTATCCATCCACTCGGCATAAGGAGAAAAGTCACTGCCAACGGTTGCCATCGGTAGTGGATCTGCACCCAGCAGTTTCAGATTGTAAGCGATGTTACCGGCACAACCACCAAACTCACGACGCATGTCTGGCACCAGGAAAGAGACATTCAGCATATGCACCTTATCAGGCAAAATATGATTTTTGAATTTGTCATGAAACACCATAATGGTGTCGTAAGCGTAAGAACCACAAATCAGTGCTGACATTGCATTTCCTTATATTAAAAAATACTTTCTCAATGCCAATAAATGCTTAACCAGCAATCACCAACAACCAAACGACTAAAACATTTATTATCGCGACCAACACAGCCGCCGAACCAATATCCTTTGCGCGCCCAGAGAGTTCATGCAACTCAGGGCCAATACGATCAACTATTGCCTCTATAGCCGAATTAACCAACTCCACTATCAACACTAAAAACAGACTGCTAATCAATAAAGCCTGCTCAACACCACTGTTGCCCAACCATAATGCGATAGGTATTAGCAGGGCAAACAGGCATAACTCCTGGCGAAAGGCTGCCTCATGCATGAATGCAGCTTTAAGCCCCGCCCATGAATAACCGACAGCATTAATAACACGCTGAACACCCTGATTACCTGGTTTATTCATCCTTGCTCATTGGGTTGCCACACGATATCAAGTTCGCGCGCGGCACGAACATCATCGAGTCGTCGTGACGGCAGGGTATAAGGCGCGGCCTTCACCATGTCGGCCTGTGTTTCGGCTTCAGCCTGAATCTTCGCCATCGCATCGATAAAACCATCCAGCGTATCTTTGTCTTCCGTCTCGGTCGGCTCGATCAAAAAGCACTCTGGCACTAGCAGCGGAAAGTAAGTCGTTGGCGCGTGGTAGCCATAATCAAGTAGACGCTTTGCAAAATCCATCGCAGTGACATCTAGCGTCTTCGCCTGACGTTTTAGTGTTACGATAAATTCATGGGTTGCGCGGCGTGATGGAAACGCAAGATCAAACCCTTTCTTCTGCAATTCAGCCATCATGTAATTGGCATTCAATATCGAATATTCTGCTATACGCGGCATTCCCTCGCGACCAAGCAAGCGCGCATAGATATAAGCACGCATCAAAACGCCAGCATTACCAGCAAAGGCAGAGAGTTGGCCAATACTTTGCGGGCGATCTTTCTTTGTCAGCCAACGATACTGCCCATCTTCGAAACCGACCATTGGCACTGGCAAGAATGGAACCAAACGTTCATTCACGCCAACGGGCCCAGCGCCCGGCCCACCGCCACCGTGCGGAGTTGAAAAGGTTTTATGTAGATTCATATGAATCACATCGAAGCCCATATCACCTGGCCGCACTTTACCCAGAATCGCATTGAGGTTTGCACCATCGTAATAGAGCAGGCCGCCAGCATCATGAACGATCTGTGCAATCTCAGTGATGCGGCGCTCAAACACGCCTACTGTAGAAGGATTAGTCAACATGATCCCAGCAGTCTGTGGGCCTACCGCCTCTTTCAGTGCATCGATATCGATATCGCCATCAGCCCTGGTGGGGATCTCTTTTACCTTATAACCACACATCACCGCCGTGGCTGGATTGGTGCCATGCGCAGCATCAGGGCAGATCACCTCACAACGTGCAGTGTCGCCACGCGCATCATGATAGGCACGGATCATCGCCATGCCTGCAAATTCACCCTGCGCGCCCGCCATCGGTGTGAGTGAGACCTCTTTCATACCGGTCACTTCTTTCAACATCTCTTGCAGTTCATACATGCAAGAGATAAAGCCTTGCCCTGTTTCAACCGGCGCAAGCGGATGGAAATTCAAAAACCCAGGCAACATCGCCAGCGTATTACAGGCACGCGGGTTATATTTCATGGTGCAGGAGCCGAGCGGATAAAAATGGGTATCGATCGAAAAGTTCTTTTGCGACAGGCGGGTGAAGTGGCGTACCGCCTGCATCTCTGACACTTCTGGCAACAACGGTGGTGACTTGCGCAGTAACGATGCAGGAATCACGCTGCTAACTGGTAACTCGCGCGGCGACTGACAAGTATTGGTGCGACCGCTATGCGACTTCTCAAAGATCACGCCATCCTGGTGGTTTGTGAGACTGCTATTTATTTCGTTGCTCATGCTGCACCGCCTTTGAGTTGTCCCATCACACGACTCAGGGCATCTCGATAGACTGCGATATCCGCAGCTGTTTTAGTCTCGGTGGCACAGACTAAAATCGCCTCACCTAACGCAGGATAATCGGCGCTTAGATTATAACCACCCAATACACCCTCCGCCATTAACGCATTCAGCACATCGGCAGCCGAGACACCATCAAGCTTAATTACAAACTCATGAAAGTTGGGCGATGTGAATGCGGTCGTCACGCCATTAATTGCACTCAACTGCTCGCTCAGCTGCTGCGTGTTCTGGTGCGAACTGTTTGCCACTTTGCTCAGCCCTTGCGCACCCAGTAACGTCATATAGATAGTGGCAGCGGTCACCACTAACCCCTGATTGGTGCAGATGTTCGAGGTTGCCTTGGAACGGCGAATATGCTGCTCACGCGCTTGCAATGTCAATGCAAAACCAGGCTTACCATCGGCATCCACGGTACGGCCAACAATACGGCCCGGCATCTGTCGCACATGCTTCAGGTTACAACACATAAAACCAAAGTAAGGGCCGCCTCCAGCTAATGGCACCCCGAGTGGCTGTCCTTCACCACAGACAACATCAGCGCCCTGCTCACCCCATTCCCCCGGCGGTGTTAACAGCGCTAATGACGTTGGATTAACCACCGCAATCACCAGCATGCCGTGCGCATGCGCCCAGTCGGTCAATGCATTTACATCTTCCAGCACACCAAAAAAGTTTGGCTGCGGAATGACCAGTGCCGCCACATCACCCGGTTCAGCAGGTAACGAGTTCACATCAATAGAGCCGGCATCCAGCTGATAATCAACAGCCTCAAGCCTGATGCCCTGATTTTTGACAATGGTCTGCGCAACCGCACGATAGCTGGGGTTTACTGTTGCAGGCATCAGAATTCGTTTTGATTTTGATTTACGATTGGCACGCACCGCCATCAGTACCGCTTCAGCCAGGCCGGATGCACCGTCATAAAGCGATGCGTTTGATGCCTCCATTCCGGTGAGATGCGCCATCATCGTTTGATATTCATAGATCAGCTGCAATGTGCCTTGACTCGCCTCAGCCTGATACGGGGTATAAGCAGAGTAAAACTCACCGCGCGTGACGATCTCCCAGGTTGCCGCCGGGATGTGATGTTCATAGGCACCTGCGCCAATAAAACAGAGCAGTTGCGGGCCTGCAGCACGCTCATGCATCAGGCGCGACATCTCCATCTCATTCAATCCGGCGGGCACTTTATCCAATGAATCAATACGCAAATCAGCCGGTATTTCATCAAATAAATCTTCGACATGATTAGCGCCTATCGACGCTAACATCTGTTTTACATCTGTTTCAGTATGGGGAATAAATGGCATCGCTTTAGAACTTAATGTCAGTACGTTAAAAACAGACGTCGCACTCTAACATAGAGTGCGACGCAGTCGGGACTTCATCGAACAACCAATCTAGCTCGATAACGTTTAATCGTCGTCTTCGCTATTCAGCTGAATATATTCGTCAGCAGATAGTAAATCATCTAATTCACTGCTATCGGTTGATTTGATGGTAAATAACCAGCCTTCACCGTAAGGGTCTCGATTGACTAAATCAGGGCCATCGACCAGTGCTTCGTTAACCGCAACCACTTCACCCGTCAGTGGGCTATAAACATCAGATGCAGCCTTTACCGATTCAACAACGGCACACTCATCTTGTGCATTCAGCGCCTGACCCACCTCAGGCAGCTCAATAAAAACCATATCACCCAGCAAATCTTGAGCGTGGTCACTAATGCCAATCCGGCAAGTGCCATCGGCAGCGGTCTCAACCCACTCATGGGATTTGGCATATTTCAAATGAGATGGAGCATTACTCATAGTCGTTCCTTAAAAATTTGTGTGTAGCAACAAAATCTATTATTCGAAGCAGGCCTTACCGTGTCGCACAAACGGCGGCTTAACCACACGCGCAGGCAACTGTTTGCCGCGCATCTCAACCAATACCTGACCTGACACATCATAGGGAACACGCGCAAATGCAATCGCTTTCCCCAGCGTCGGCGAGAAACTGCCACTCGTTACTTCACCGACCGCCTTGCCATCAACAATCACCCGCTGATGGCCCCGTAATACACCGCGATCATCCAGTATCAAGCCTACCAGCTTTCGTGCAGGGGTAGCATTATACTGTGGTTCGAGGGCCCCGCGTCCAATAAAATTGCGATCTTGCGGCTCCCACGCAACAGTCCATTTCAACCCTGCCTCTAATGGCGAGGTCTCCTCGTCCATTTCAGCGCTATAAAGATCCATTCCCGCCTCAAGGCGCAACGTATCGCGCGCACCCAGGCCAACAGGGTGAACCCCAATTTTATGCAACCTACGCCAAAAATCGATCGCCTGATCTGCCGGCACCATCACTTCATAGCCATCTTCACCGGTATAACCGGTTCGAGAGATAAAAAAACCCTCTGATTCCACTGCATTAAAAGGGGCAAGTGCTTCTGCCTTTTCTCGCTGTTTTTCGCTTAACAGGTCATGCACTTTATCTCTTGCTTCAGGCCCCTGAACAGCCAGCAACGCAACATCAGTCAACTCTTTCACGCTCACATTAAAGGTCTTCGCATGGTGCTGGATCCACGCCATATCCTTATCATGCGTGCCCGCGTTCACCACCATACGAAAATATGTCTCATCGAAGTAGTAGACTATCAGGTCATCGACCACACCACCCTGTTCATTCAGCATGCAGGTATAGAGCGCCCGACCAGGGCTCTTTAATCTGTCAACATTGTTCGCTAGAAGGTAGCGCAAAAACTCCCGGACACGCTCGCCCTTAAGGTCAACAAAGGTCATATGCGAAACATCAAACATGCCCGCTTCCCCACGCACCTTATAATGTTCCTCAACCTGAGAGCCATAATGCAACGGCATATCCCAACCCGCGAAATCGACTACCTTTGCACCCAAATTCAGATGCTCTGGATAAAGCGCTGTTTTTGCACCCATCGTTACTCCCCGTCACTAAACAATAATGGGCATCATGCATGTACCAAGTTTTGTTGTGCATCATGCACATATAATAGGTGGCATCATGCCACCTTTGGTTACACTATCGCTGATGCCTCGTTAACTCACCTGTAAGGCTGATTAAACGCCCGTCATACCAACATAAATCGCACCCAATATAACTGTCACTCTATTGAATTCCAAGTGCTTTTTATCTGTGGGATTTATTAAGCATCAGCGCATGCGTTCAGCCTTCATCATTATCCATAAAGCAGGTAACGTACCAAGAATCAACATTAGCGCCGCTGGGGCAGCTAGTTCCAGCATCTCCTCACTCGATTCGATCCAGATACGAACTGGCAACGTATCATAACCAATCGGCCGCAAAATCAGCGTGGCGGGCAATTCTTTTATCACATCGATAAAGACCAACACCCATGCAGTGACCATGCCTCCGCGGATCATTGGCAGCGTTACCCGCCATAAATTTTCTAACGGCCCAGCCCCCAGTACTCGCCCGGCTTGCTCAATCGATGGCGTTAACTGTTGTAGCGCGGCCTCCTGAGACTGCACTGCCAGCGGTAAAAACCGCACCACCAGCGCCATCAACAGCACAGCAAGCCCACCATAGAGTAGCGGCATTTGCGTCAACACAAACGTGATCACACCCAATGCTACCACTGGCCCTGGTAACACAAAACCAATGCTAGACAGATGCAAATAACAGGTACTCAACCATGAACGGATACGTGAGTGATAAAGCGCCACTGGTAGCGCCACCACTACGGTAAAAGTGGCAGCAACAAATCCCAGCACTAGTGAGTTTCGGGTGTAATCCCAAAACTCTGCGCCGATCAGATCCGCGCTCCACGCCTGCCAACTCCAGTGCAGCACCCACACCAACGGCAATATAAATGCAAACAGTGCAATCAAACCAAGGCAAGCCCAGATGACCACTAATTCACGCCCACTTGCCTTTCGTGCCTGGAATTTTCGCGCACGACTACTGCTGAAGTAACGTTGTCGATTACGAAAAAATCGCTCGAGTACCAGAAACATCAGGCTCATTACCACCAACACCAAACTGAGCCCAGCCGCTGCCTGATTATCCATCCGCCCTTCCATTTGCATATAGATGCTCAAAGTGAAGGTCTGATACTGCAACATGCTCACTGCGCCAAAATCGGAAAGCACATGCAACACCACCACGGCTAAAGCAGCAGCTAAAGCAGGGCGTAATAATGGCAATTGTACTCGCCAAAATACCTCTAACGGGGTTGCCCCCTGCATTCTAGCGGCCTCTTCCATGCATGGGCTCGATTGCAGCAGTGAAGTACGGGCCAACAGAAATACGTATGAAAACCCAGCCAACGAAAGAATAAAGGCCGCACCCCAGCCGGTATAGATGTCAGGAATCGCTAGCGCATCACCAAAGATCGCCTGCCATGCCAATCCAAGCCAGCCCTCATCAGAAAGTAGTGATGTATAAATATAGGCAAACACATAAGTGGGGATTGTCAGCGGTAACACCATCAGCCAGATGGCCAGTGTTCGCCCTGCAAATTGACGGCGTGCGATTAGCCATGCCGATAAGACTCCCAGCACCAGACAGCCTACCGCCACCACAAACCCAAGCCAGACGGTATTGGCAAGCAAATCCGGTAGGCGCGTGTCCCACAGCCCAATCCAGCGCTCAGGCGAAAGCTGAAAACTGCTATAGGCCACAAAGAGCAAAGGGATAGCCGCCATTAAGACGACTATCCCCGTTACTCCAGAGAGTATTGAAAACCGCTTTATCACCAGTGACTATCGTCCATTAACACACGCCCATTATGGCATGCCGACAGCCTCCAGTAGATCAATGGTGGTATTACGCTGCTTGCCCAGTGTTATCATCTCAACGGTTGAGGCGCGCATAGTATCTGCAGCTGGAATCACAGATGAGGAGGGCACCCCCTCACGTGCAGGGTATTCACGGTTCATCTCAGCAAATAATTTCTGTCCTTTTTCCGAGACCAGATATTCGGCAAACTTAACAGCTGCGGCAGATTTCCGCGTGTATTTACTGATAGCAATACCGGCAACATTCCATGCCACACCCATCTCACCATCAGCCTGATCTGGCACAATCACTTTAATTGCGGCATCAGGCTTCTTATCCAGATGGCGATAGATATAGTAGTGATTCACCAACCCTACGGAACGTTTGCCACTGGCAACTGCGTTAACCACTTTGCTGTGTTTATTAAAGGTACGGCCATTCGCATTCTTCTTCACACCTTCTAGCCAGTCGCGAGTCTTTTCTATGCCCGCCGCTTCCATGTAAACAGTGACGCCAGCAATAAAGCTACCGTTACCACTGTGGGTTACTGCAATACGGTCTTTCAAACGTGGATCAGCAAGGTCAAATACTGATTTAACAAAACTGGTATCGACACCAGTATTAGCCACCAGTACTCTGGCGCGTGCTGACAGACCAACCCAGGTGTCATCTTCAGCGCGTAGTTTTGGGTCAATCACATCAACTACATTTTTAGGCAGGGGCTGAAACAGCCCCATCTGGCTACCCAATTGAAGGTTACCCGCATCATTACTCAAGTATAGATCAGCTTGAGTACGCTCGCCCTCTAGCTTTAGTTTATTCAGCAAAGCAGTCGACTTTGCACTGTGCAAAACCACCTTGATACCCGTCTCTTTGGTGAACTCTTTAATGACCGGCTTGACGAATTTATCACTACGACCAGAATAGACCACCAGCTCACCATCTGATGCCTGAGCCACCGGCATCGCCATCATCACACCTAACAGGGCTACACCCAGCTTCTTTAACATTTTCATTAGTCTGGCTCTCGCAATAACAAAATTGAATAAAACACATTATTTTTAAGGTAAATTAATGATAATTATTCTCATTCGTAATTGCAACTGTTTTATTACCTCACTCTCGCTATCATTCAACTGATTAATTTAGGTTTAGGGATGTAGAGATGCGCAGTAAAAGAACCCAGCTGGCAGTGCATGTTGCGATCAAAGAAACACAGGCTAAAATTGACGATTACGTATACCGGCACACGGAACCCTGGTCGTTACTTACTTCGAATTTTTTTCTTCTGACTGTTCGCTCGCCTGCACCGATGCTTGAGTCGACGCGGCTTGCCCGCCTTTGTTCACCTGTTCCCCTTTCGCCTCTTCGTCATCCTCATCGTCAGCCAAAATTACGTATTTCATGAAACAGTAGGCAATGATTGCGGTCATCGTGATAAAGACCACCGGAAATATCCATTGATACGGTAAATCAAACAGCGCCATCGTTTCTTGTTCCAAACTACTATCCTCTATCAATGCACATTGACTGGTAAGGTCGAAGCGACCCTCAACCGCTCAGATGATAGTAATCTGTTTACCTGTAAACAACCAGCCTGTCGGCGAAGAGAGTGAAAATACGATCAAACAACAAGATTAATATATAGCTATTTCTACCTGACGGTGAAGTTAAGTCACAATGGCCACATGTATGATTTCATCCTGGTTCTCCATTTTCCAGGCCTCGCAATGGGTGTCGGCACCTCGTTGTTACCAGCAACATATACCGGAATGATCGATAACATTATTTACCATCTCGGTAAAATCGTAGTGGCATATATTTACAATGTTTTAGTGCCATGCCGTAATTTGATTGTGATGTCACATCCCGATCATTGGTGTAAGCAGAGGCAGGTAGTTGGCCGGTATGATCGCGAAGAAACAGCCGCAGGTATTCACAGTGGTGACGAGTACCGGCCTGTTCTTTGCATCTAGTGTGATAACTGTCAACAAACCGTTGTTGTTGCCAGCAGTGATATGAAAGGGGAACAGGAGACGTCGGTTTGCTGGTCGTTAGAGACATAAGCTGTGACGGGTGAGATGCTATTTTGGGGTGGCTCGTTGTGGGGCGAGAAGTAGCGTAGGCAGAGAGTAACGCGAGCACTATTTATAATCAATGCAGGGTGCATTACCTTTAACTTTTTTAATTTGTTATTGAAGCAAATTAAATTCATAACGATATACCCGGTGGGACAAAGGGGCTATCTGGTTAACGGTAACAGATACACGAAGGACGTGGAAACATGAGCGCATCATTTTTGCTGGAACAGATTGGTATGCCAAAAGATCCGTTATCTGAAAATAAAATCCTACGTCATCGTCTGGATGAGTTTATTGCAGAAGCGCGCAAGAATGAACGTAAGATGCGTCGCTTCCAGTCGCTGGAGTTAAAATTGATCGGGCTTAGCTCGGTAAAAGATTTGATTAAGGCGGTGTTGACGCCTGATTACAGCACCTTTCACTGGGATGAGGTGACATTGTTGTTGCTGGATCCCGAATACGAGATTCAACGGGCGCTGGAAGAAGAAGGGGTTGAGCTGAGTTCAATACCGCATTTGATGTTCGCATCATCGAGTGATGACCTGAACGCCTATTATCAGATATCACTTTTTCCAACGCTGGGCGCGTATCGTGGGCGCCAACATTCCACCCTTTTTCCTGCACGCCGCCGGACGCCTGGCAGTGTGGCGCTACTCCCGCTGGTGCGTCAGGGGAAATTAATTGGCAGCCTGAATGTTGGTAGCTACTGTGCTGAGCGTTTTGAGCGCGGCGTGCGAACAGATTTTTTTGAACACCTGTCGGCGATTGTCTCTATCTGCCTTGAGAATGCGGTTAATATTGAACGCCTCAAGCGGCAGGGACTGACCGATACCTTGACGGCGATCAATAATCGCCGCTTTTTTGATCAACGTCTTAAAGAAGAGGTAGGGCTAGCGAAGCGAAATAAGCGCCTGCTCTCCTGTATGTTGCTGGATGTCGATCTCTTTAAGAATGTGAATGATACCTACGGCCATCAGGTGGGTGATTTGGTGCTGCGTGATGTTGCTGCGCTGATTCGCGCCCAGATGCGCGGTAGTGATGTGTTGTCACGTTACGGGGGAGAAGAGTTTTCAGCATTGCTTTCGCAGGCAGGTGAAGAAGAGGCGCTGGAAGTGGCGGAGCGTGTTCGTGAAAGTATCGAGCAGCATCTGTTTAGTGTTGATGGCCACGCGGATTTTACGGTTACCATTTCAATTGGTGTGACGACCTTTAATCCCGCCACGAATGAGGCGGCGGTGATGCGAATGGAAGGTGAGTACCTGATTGGGCAGGCAGACAAGGCGCTTTATGAGGCTAAGGCGAATGGGCGTAATCAGGTAGTGAGTGCGGGTGAAATTGAGGTTTAAGTTGGGAATTGATTTAGTTTTGTAGCATTTTCCCACCCCGACTTGTGTCGGAGTGGTGTGTTGTTTTTTGTTATTTCTTAACGTGCAGTCCACACTCTTTATTTTCTGGGTCTTCCCACCACCAGCGTCCGGCGCGGATATCTTCACCAGCCGAGATAGCCCGAGTGCAGGGTGCGCAGCCGATGCTGGCATAAAATTGGTCATGCAGTTTGTTGTACGGCACTTTAAAGTGGTTGATGTATGACCAGAGATCCTGATTTGACCAGCTGCTCAGTGGGTTGAATTTCTGCAGGCCATTGCCTTCATCAAATTCTGATTCTGGTAGTTCACCACGTGTTGGCGACTGTTCTGCACGCATTCCAGTGACCCACGCTTTTTTGTCTGTGAGTGCGCGTTGTAGTGGTAGTACTTTGCGAATGCGGCAGCACTCTTTGCGCATCTCGACGGAGTCATAAAAGGCATCGGGGCCATTTTTGCGTGTATATGCTTCCAGGTTACTGCTATCTGGCGCATAGATTTTGAACTCACGGTCGTAGTGTTTCATCGCTTTCTGAACCACCGCGTGGGTCTCCTGTGGCAGGCGACCGGTGTCGAGGCTGAAGATCTCGATCTCGGGGGCGAACTTGCAGATCAGGTCGGTGGCGACCATATCTTCAGCGCCGAAACTGTTGGCGAAGGTAGCAGGTGAGTAGTCGCTGGCAATCTGGCTTAGCAGCTGTTTCGCTTGTTCGATTTTGGTTTCAAGGGCTGGATCCAAAGTGGATTTCGTGCTCATGATTCTTATCCTCCTAAAATAAATTGGGCTGACTATATTTATAGTCAGCCCAAAAATTACATCTATCCAGTTGTTTCTGCCGGCTTAAATGAGCGCCCTCAAAAGTGGCTTAGCCTGCCTTTTTAACTCGGATACGTGTTTTTTCACCCTGTGCTTCAGTTTCCAGGATCTTATGGCCTTCGCTAGCAAGGCTTGAAGAGACCTGTTCCGATGGCTCGCCACTGGTAAACAGGAAGTCGATCACTTCGCCGGTCGAGAATTTACGCAGCTCGTTACGCGCTTTGATATAGTGCAGCGGGCAACCGAAGGTGCTGAGATCGATCGCTTCGGCGGTCGCTTTTTCGGCAGCAGCGGCTGGAATTGCGGCGATCGATGCACTCAGGTCAAGCTGCTGATCGATGGTCTGGCAGGCGTTGGCAGCCTCAAGTGTCCAGTGGTCCATCGCCTGGGTTAGCTCTGCAAAGCTGGCATCAACGAACTCGTTTTGTAGTTCAGCGATCAGCTCACCAAACTCCGCAACCTGCTGGCCAAGTGCGGCATGAGCGGGTAGTGCGGTCTGTAGCAGTTTTCCGATCTCCTGTAGGTCGTCGAGTGGCTTTTCACCGCCAATGAATAGCAGTGATTGGCCAACGCGACGCCCAATTTCAGCAGCACATTCCAGCGCATCGTCATATTTACGCTGCAGCAAAAAGGCGTTGCGGTAGGTGCGCTCGGTGGCTGCTTCTGAGAAGTTGGCTGCGACCGTTTCCTGTGCTGCGCCGGAACATTCACCACCACCAAGTTGCAGTACTTTGAAGTCTGCCTCGTCGCCATGATCATGCAGGATATCGGCAACGTCTTCTTCATTGACGGTCGCAGCATCGACCAGTAACTCTTTAAAGTAGGCGGTATCTTTTGCTTGTGCCCAGTCAAAAAATGACTCGTCACCACTGTGGTCAGATTGATAGGTCGCTTTCACTTTTTCAATCGCAGACTCGATGCGTGCCGAAGGAACGGTTGGCCCCTTGATCGCAATCTCGCCACCGTGACGCCCGTCACCACCGATGTACATCTGGTAATGCGGGATCAGCTTGCCGTGTTTACGTTTGCCTTCGCCGTAGATACCGATGTCACCCGTCTCAGGTTGTGCACAACCATTATGACAGCCACTGACGCGGATGCGCAGGTCGTCATCGCCACCGCTCAGTTTTGGTCCAAGGATAGTGGATGAGGTGATACCGAGACGACAGGTTGAGGTGCCGGGGCAGGCGACGACATTGTCACCGGTTTCCGGTTGTTTCAGATTAAGCGAAGCAAGATCACCACGTACCGATGCGATTTTGTCATCCGGTACGCCGACCAGCATCAGGTTTTGATCCTGCGTGGTGCGGATATCTTCGATCCCGTGATTACGCATCAAAGTGGCAAGGCCGCGTAGTTGAGTCGGGTTGATGTCGCCAATCGGCAGTGCGATTGGGAAGACATTGAGGCCATCCTGCTTCTGCGCCAGTACCGTGCGCGGTGAGCCGGGGTTGTTATAGCCGTTACCCGACTTTGGTTCAACCCACTCGGCCGCAGGCAGGGTTTTGTCTGCGAGGGCGGTGGTGGTGCGTTCCAGCTCTTCTTTGTATTTTTCGATAAAGCCATCTTTGCCAAACTTGTCGACCAGAAACTTGATGCGTGATTTGGCGCGCATACGACGATTCGAGTAGCGGTTATGCAGCGAGATAAGTGCTTCCATTGAGGCCAGCAGCTGTTTCTCAGGAGCAAACGCTTCAACCGTGATCGCATGGCGCGGTTTGTGACCGAGGCCGCCACCGGCAAGGATCTTGAAGCCAGGCTGGCCATCTTTTCTGGTCGCCACGATGCCAACATCGTGAATCATCGCCTGTGAACAGTCAGATTCGCAGCCAGAGAAGCTCATCTTGAATTTACGTGGCAGATGCTGCGTCAGTGGGTAGCGCAGAAAATGCTGCACTACGTTATTCAGTATCGGCGAGATGTCGGTGTGCTCATGCGGGCAGACGCCAGCGAGTGGGCAGCCGGTGATATTACGCACGGTGTTGTTACACGCCTCACGCGAGGTCATGTTGGCCCTGGCTAGCAGGCGAATCGCATCAGGAGTCTTTTCCAGCGGGATGTAGTGCACTTGAATCGCCTGACGAGTGGTGACGTGGGCGGTGCCGCGCTGTGAAAATTCATCAACCACATCGGCGATGTGGTCTGCCTGGTCCGCATTGAACTGACCGGCAGGCACTTTGATACGCACCATGTTGACGCCTTCCTGGCGCTGGCCGTAGATGCCTTGCTGCAGACGCATCGATTGAAAGCGGTCATGATCGATACGCTCTTCAAGGAATGCCTGTAGCGTCTCTTCGTAGCGAACAATCTCTTCATCACTGGTTAATGGGTTCGTTATAACCGCCATTATTTTTCTCCTGCCCTAATTGCGGGCGATATTGTTTTTCAGTTCTTGAGGCATTTACACGATTGTTCTTTTGCCCTCTGGCGGTGTTAAAAGCGTACTCAATCGGTTGTTTATAGTTATAAACTCCCACATTCCGTACGCTTTTGCCTTGCCAGAGAACAAAACCCCTGTTCGTGCAAAGGTCTTTTCTTCGTGTCTTTATGAAAACACAGCAAATTTAAGTCCAATCAGCAGCAGCATGGTTGCAAGGATCGGACGCATTACTTTTTCCGGAATAACGGTGCTCATATGGCTACCGACAAAGATACCGGGCAGTGAGCCAGCCAGTAAATAGGCCAGCAGTGTGTAATCAACGGTGCCCATCTGCATATGCCCCATGCCTGCCACGGCTGTGAGTGGCACTGCATGGGCCAGATCAGTACCGACAACGCGCATCGTGGGCAGTGATGGATACAAAAAAAGCAGTATCGCGGCACCAAATGCACCCGCTCCGATGGAGGTGATGGGTACCAGGACGCCTAATAGCACACCGGCCAATATGGTAACGGGTGTGCGCCATTGTTTCCAGTTTGGCAGTCGTTTTTTAATTCCCTCACCAGAGTGCTGGATGGTGTTTTTAAGGTAAAGGGCAAGCGCGGTCAGGATCAGCGCAACACCTAGCGAGGTGTTGACCAGTGTGTCGATCTGGAAATCGGGTGAATTAGTGAGTATGTTATCTAGCACGTAAACCGTGATAACGGCTGTGGGCAGGCTGCCAAGCGCCATCCAGCCAACGATATTCCAGCAGATCGTGCCACGGCGGTTGTGCGAGATGATGCCGCCGGTTTTGGTGATGGCAGCAAAGAGCAGGTCGGTGCCAACGGCCACGATTGGCTGGACGTTGAAGGCAAAGATCATCAGGGGGGTCATCAGCGAGCCGCCGCCCACGCCGGTAAGGCCGACGAGTACGCCAACGGCGAATCCCGAGATGATATAGATTAATTCCACTGTGTTTTGTCCGATCCCGGTGATGTAACCAGGTGATTTTTAAGCTGTCTTTATATTGTGTGGTGGTTTCAGGGAGGGTGATTCTAGCATAATTCAATAGTATCAATAATAATAAATAGTGCTATCTATAGAATTATTAGTTATATAAGATTGGGTCTGAGATTGAGGAGTGAAGATGAATTTTCAACAACTGCGCTATATCCGTGAGGTTGAGCGCTGCGGCTTGAACATATCCAGTGCAGCAGAGGTGTTACATACCGCTCAACCGGGGGTGAGTCATCAGATTCGTCAGCTTGAAGAGGAGCTGAATGTGCAGATCTTTGAGCGCAACGGTAAACGTCTGGTTGGCGTGACTCAGCCAGGGCGTGCTGTGTTGGCGATGGCAGAGCGGGTATTGCGCGAGCTGGAGCATATTAAACAGGTGGGGTTTGAATTTACCCATGAGGCGAGTGGCAGCCTGTCGATTGCAACCACCCATACGCAGGCCTGCTATGCGTTGCCGCCGGTGATCAAGCGTTTTACCGAGCTCTATCCGAATGTGCGCCTGCACCTGCATCAGGGCAGTCCGACCCAGATTGCGCAGCTCGCGGCATCGGGCGTGGCGGACATTGCTATCGCTACTGAAGGGATCGATCTTGATGAAGATCTGGCGATGATGCCCTGTTATCAGTGGAATCGCAGCGTGATCGCACCACAGGGCCATCCGATTCTAAGGTGTGAACGGCTGACGCTAGAGGCGATCGCCAGCTATCCGATTGTCACCTATGATTTTGCCTATGCGGGCAGAACCAAGATTAACCGTGCGTTTGAAGATGCTGGCCTGCGACCCAATATGGTACTGACGGCGCTTGATGCAGATGTGATCAAAACCTATGTGAAACTGGGGCTGGGGGTCGGGTTGCTGGCCTCAATGGCCTATGACCCGGAGCGTGACAGTGCGTTAGGGGTGATTGATGCGGCTCATCTGTTTGATGCGAGTACCACTCGCATTGGGATTCGACGCGGCAGTTACCTGCGTGGCTTTCACTATGCCTTTATTGAGATGTTTGTGCCGCATCTCGACCGTAAGGCAGTTGATGCAGCGATGTGATTGTTGGGTTATCGATGTTTCTGTCATTGCGAGCGAAGCGTGGCAATCTTGTCGTTGATGGAGATTGCCGCGTCGTTTTCACTCCTCGCAATGACAGTGTTTTGAGGCGCTACTACTCTTCCGTCGGATTCCCTTCTTCATCAGCCGCTGCCGCATAACCACACTCCTTCTGCGGGCAGACCAGTTCAGTCCCTTTGCGCTTGGTGGTCTTAAGCGACAGGATCGGCCAGCCACAGTCTGGACATTCGCGCGCAACCGGTTTGTTCCAGATCGCATAGCTGCAATCGGGGTAGCCACTACAAGAGAAGAAGATCTTGCCATAGCGTGACTTGCGCTGCAGGATAGTCCCTTTTTTACATTCCGGGCACTCCACTTCAGTGTCGGCGGGCTGCTCAATCGGTTCGATGTGTTTACACTTGGGGTAATTGCTACAGCCGATAAATTTGCCGTAACGACCGTGGCGAATGATCAGGTCAGATTCACAACTTGGACAGTTGCGTCCTTCTACCTTCTCGGGCTCAGTGCTTTCACCATCGTCACCGAGGTTTCGGGTGTAGTCACATTCCGGGAAGGCGGTGCAGCCGATAAAGCGACCGCGTCGTCCAAGGCGAATCGAGAGTGGTTTTTCACACTTGGGACATTTTTCGTCCATCGCCTCCTGGGTGACATCTTTGCGTTGTACACTTTCCTCTTTGTCGACCACCAGTGCCTTGAAGGGGGTCCAGAAGTCCTTCATCAAGGGGATCCACTCTTTTTCGCCGCGTGAGATCGCATCGAGTTCATCTTCGAGGTTCGCGGTGAAGTTGTAATCGACGTACTGGGTAAAGTGTTCGGTCAGGAATTTATTGACCACCCGGCCGACATCGGTCGGTTTAAAGCGTTTTTTGTCGAGCTCGACATAATCACGCGCTTGTAGTGTCGAGATAATGCTGGCATAGGTCGATGGGCGGCCGATGCCGTGCTCTTCCAATGTCTTTACCAGGCTCGCCTCTGTATAGCGTGGTGGCGGCTCAGTGAAATGCTGTTCGGGACGCAGTTCAAGTAGCTTAACTTCATCCCCCTCTTTTAATGGCGGCAGTAGTTTTTCCTTATCACCGTCATCTTTTTCTTTATTGTCATCCTGGCCTTCCTGATAGACCGCCATAAAACCGGGTTTGACGATGGTCGAACCAGTGGCGCGGAAGGTGTTGCCTTTGCCTGCGCTGAGGTCGATGCCAACCATATTAATCGTGGCGTGAACCATCTGGCAGGCAACGGTACGTTTCCAGATCAGGCTGTAGAGTTTGTATTGATCAGCACTCAGTTTATTTTTAATCGATTCAGGGTCAAGCGAAACCACGGTGGGGCGAATCGCCTCATGCGCTTCCTGTGCATTTTTCGATTTGGTTTTGTAGGTCTTCGGTTCATCTGGCAAGTTCTCTTTGCCATAGCGTTCTGTGATCAATTCACGTAGCTGCTCAACTGCCTCATTCGCGAGATTGACCGAGTCAGTACGCATATAGCTGATCAGACCGATCGCTTCGTCACCAATATCGATACCTTCATAGAGCTGCTGCGCGGTACGCATGGTGCGTTGGGCGGTAAAACCGATTTTACGCGACGCTTCCTGTTGCAGGGTTGAGGTGGTGAACGGTGCGGCAGGGTTGCGACGACGCTGTTTTTTTTCAACCTTTTCAACGGTCAGCTTGCCATCAGCTGCTTTATTGATCGCTTTTTCCGCTTTGGTGGCGGTTTTTTCATCGGTGATGCTGAACTGTTCCTGCTTCTCACCTTTATAATGGGTCAGTTTGGCGCTGAAGAGCTCTTTTTTCTTCTTGTTATTGGTCTGGAGATCGGACTCCATGGTCCAGTATTCGCGCTTTTCAAAGCGTTCGATCTCATCTTCACGTTCCGCAATCATACGTAGTGCGGGGCTTTGCACGCGTCCAGCTGATAGTCCACGACGAATTTTTTTCCACAGCAGTGGCGAAAGATTAAAGCCGACCAGATAGTCGAGCGCGCGTCGTGCCTGCTGTGCATTGACCATGTCGATTGAGAGTTCACGTGGATTGGCGACCGCATCGTTGACCGCCTTTTTGGTGATTTCATTAAAGGCGATGCGATAGACCTTGATCTCTTTGAATGCCTTTTTCTTTTTCAGGATTTCCAGTAGGTGCCATGAAATCGCTTCACCTTCCCTGTCAGGATCTGTTGCGAGATAGAGATTGTCAGCTTTTTTCAGCGCCTTGACGATGGCTTCGGTATGTTTAGCATTCTTTTCAATGAGCTGATACTTCATCGCAAAGTCATTTTCAGGGTCGACAGCACCCTCTTTCGGTAGCAAGTCACGCACGTGCCCGTATGAGGCCAGGATTTCAAAATCCTCGCCTAAATACTTTTTAAGCGTCTTTGACTTTGCCGGTGATTCTACGATGACAAGGTTTTTACTCATTCAAATGCCGTACGTTATTAGGTTGATTAAGAGAGTGAAAAGTTTAATTGGCAGCGACGGGCGCTTGTTTAACCCGGTTAGCGGCACATATCTGTGTGTGATTAAAGCTGACTTTAGTGGAGTGTCGTTTCAATGCCGTCGAAGACGATATCTTCAACCCAGCTATAGGCTGCTTCTTGCCCTGGTTGGTTGAAGAGCACCATTAATACGATCCATTTCATGTCATCAAGGTCTATGGAACCGGTTTCGAGCGCCAACGCGCGGTCAATGATCAGTTCGCGAGTGATGGGCGTCAGTACATTGGTCTGCTCCAGGAATAGCAAAAAACCACGGCTTTCGGTGTCGAGCCGTTCAAGTTCGCTGGGGTTGTAGACCCGCATGGTACCGGGGGTAGAGAGGATCTCTTTCTGCCCGAGGGCGCCTGCTTCTCGTTGATCAGAGAGATCTTCAAGCCAGCGGAACGCCTTGCCAATCTCGCTTTGAGAAAAACCGGCCTCTTCGAGGCGAACTTTTAATGAATCATGGTCCGGACTGACTTCTGACTCTTCATTAATATAGTGCTCGAAGAGGTACATCAGCACGTCCAGCATGTTTTCTTTCATCAACAAATGGCCCTTAGTTCCCAGCGTTCATCCCATTGCGCACATAGTGGCCGCCAGGGGTCGTTTTTACGTAATTATGCAGTTCAAGGACTAGAAGGATGGCTGAAAGTTCCTCCGCAGTCAATTCGGTGCGTTCCACCAAGGTGTCGACGGAGCTGGGGTCAAAGCCGAGGCTGCTTAAAACCTTCTGTTCGTCAGGGTCCAGGGGCCTGGAAAAAAGCGGCAGGGTTGATGGCTGTTCTGGGGTGGGTATGATACTGCTCAGTGCGCCGAGTTCTTCTATGATATCTTGAGTGTTTTCAACGAGTTTTGCACCATCTCGTAGTAGTGAATGACAGCCGCGAGCGAGTGGGTTGTGGATTGAACCAGGGATCGCAAAGACCTCGCGCCCTTGCTCTAGGGCACTGCGAGCTGTGATTAAAGAGCCGCTGCGCAGGGCTGCTTCTGTTACCAGTACGCCGAGGCTCATGCCGCTGATAACCCGGTTACGGCGTGGGAAATTTTCAGCGAGCGGTGGCGTGCCGACCGGGAATTCCGTCACAAGCGCGCCATTTTGGAGGATCTTGTCTGCCAGCAGGCGGTTGCTTTTAGGGTATCGATGGTCAGGGCCAGTGCCCATTACGGCGATGGTGGTGCCATTGCTTGCCAATGCGCCTTTGTGGGCGGCTGTATCGACCCCTAATGCCAGGCCGCTGGTGATAGCGTAGCTATGGCGAGCGAGGTCGCGTGCAAAGGCGAAAGTGTTTTCAGTGCCATCGGAGGTAGGGTTACGGCTGCCGACGATGGCAACTTGTTGTCGAGAGAGTGTTGTGACATCGCCCTGAATAAATAGCAGGGGTGGAGGGTCGGTTATTTCCTTTAATAATACTGGGTATAGTGGCTCGGCGCAGGTAATGATGTGGTTGCCAGTTTGCTGCTGCCAGTAGAGTTGCTTTTCGACTTGAGGCCAGTCCGGGGCTGAAAGATGCGACGCGACGTTTTTTGGAATGACTTTGCTATCAATGAGTTGTTTAGGGCTTGTATTAAGGATTTCCTGTGGAGAGCCAATATGGTTTAACAGGGCTTGAAAGCGGCGAGTGCCGATACCAGGGGTGAGAAGCAGTGCCAGCCAGTAGGCTAGCTCATCTTCTGAAGCAGAAATTCCTTTTTCTGGTTTCATTGTTTGAGACAGATGTGGACACGAACGATGTCGTGTTCGCGCTGTTCCTCTCTAATTTTATATGGTTTAACCCGCTTGGTGCTGGATTATGGATTCCTCACCATATCATAGAGGCGAATGTCGCGCGATGCTTCCATGATCAGTGCGTAACTGAAGCGATTTAATGTACGTACGATCATCATGATTCCTGCTCGTTCGTCGGGTAATTGGATCTTTTTACCTGTTATAGGGTCACGTACTCGCCGGCCTTGTTGGAAGACAGCGAGAATATTGCCAGTTTTTAGTCCGTCTACGGTGCCCATGTTGACGACGGCAATCTGAAATTGTGAGACGCGTGTGATACCGGCGGGTACCGAGATAATCTGTCCACTAACCTGTTTGCTGGGTGCTTTGGGATTAAAGTTTTGACTGATGGCCTGCTGTCGGCTTGGTACTAAACGATCGCCAACAAGGACTTCTTTGGCTGAATGTTTAATTCGCAGCGTGGCTGGATCGCCAAATGCCTCGACTTTGGCGGTGCCTAGCCTGACTGCTTCATAACCAAGGATATCTTTTTTGCGTTTTGGATTGTTGTAGTAGGGGGTGCCAGGACGAATGATGTCAAACTCAGAGTAGGTGTTGGGGAGGCCTCGTACATAGATCTTATGATCATTACCGCTGACCAGGCGCCCCTCTTCACTTGCGGTGATGTAGGCAGCGTGCTCAACCTCTTCGGGCGTCATGATGGTGGGGTGATCGAGAAACTGACGAATCGCGTCATAAGGGATCGTTGGTATGGCGTGATCCAGTTTGGAGGCGCGTGGGAATGGGGAGAGGATGGTGGTATTTGAGTCACCAGCAGTTCTTTCAGATGTGCCGCGATCAAGCTTTAATACGGGCTTGCCATCAATATAACTGAGAAAGATGACATCACCGGGGTAGATGAGGTGGGGGTTTTCCAGTTCCGGGTTTACTTCCCAGATCTCTGGCCATAGCCACGGATCCTGTAGAAATTTTGCTGATATGTCCCACAGCGTGTCACCTTTGACGACAGTGTGTCGATCTGGGTGGCCCTCTTTAAGGTTGACGCTGTCTGCGATCGTTGCGTACGACGGCATTAGCAGCATCAGCGCTAGCAGGCTGGGTAAGATATATCCTTTAAACATGAACGCCCCTTTTATCATCAATGACCATCATCATGGCAATACCCTGTTTTCGACCGAGTTTAGCGGAAACCTTAATACGCGCCAATATATAGCGTGAATGGGGTAAAGTTATGTATCATCACGCCCTTCGATCGATTCAAAATTAATGTTATTTTATAGGTTAACGGACAGTTCATGGCACTTCTTCACATTTTGCGTTATCCCGATCCACGTTTGCGACTGATTTCATCGCCGGTTGAAAGGGTGGATGATGAAATTCGCCAGTTGCTTGATGATATGCTGGAGACTATGTATGCCGCACCAGGTGTTGGTTTGGCGGCACCTCAGGTCGATGTGACAAAGCGAATTATCACGATTGATGTCTCGTCTAAAGGGGATGCGCCAGTCTGTTTGATTAATCCTGAAATTATTTCGCATGATGGTAAAGAGGTGATGGAAGAGGGGTGCCTTTCTGTGCCGGGGTTTCATGAAAACGTGGAGCGTGCGAACCAGGTCAAGGTGAAGGCGCTGGATCGTGATGGCAACCCGTTTGAGCTGGAAGCGGGGGATTTGCTATCGGTCTGTATCCAGCATGAAATCGATCACCTCGACGGCAAGCTCTTTGTCGACTATCTCAGTGAGATCAAACGTAAACGTATTCAAAAGAAGATGGAAAAGCAGCGTCGTTTTTCGATGTAGTCAGGTAGGTTAATCAGTCTGCGTGACTGATGGAGAGAGCAGTTTGAAACCATTGAAAATTATTTTTGCCGGCACCCCTGAGTTTGCGGCGGTGGCATTACGTGCGCTGTTGGCATCTGAGCATGAGGTCTGTGCAGTCTATACTCAGCCTGATCGTCCCGCTGGCCGTGGTCGTAAGCTGACGGCTGGGCCGGTGAAACAGGTGGCATTGGATAACGCTGTGCCGGTCTATCAGCCTTTAACGCTGCGTGATGCTGAGATACAGGCCGAACTGCAGACGCATGAAGCGGATGTGATGGTGGTGGTGGCTTATGGTCTGATCTTGCCTGCTGAAGTACTGCAGGCACCAAGTCACGGTTGTATCAATATTCATGCCTCCCTGCTGCCGCGTTGGCGTGGTGCGGCACCGATTCAGCGCGCCATCATCGCTGGAGACACTGAGAGTGGCATCACTATTATCCAGATGGACAAAGGGCTCGATACCGGTGCAATGTTGGAAAAACGTACTTGTGAGATAAGGGATGATGACAGTGCTGGTCAGCTGCATGATCGTCTTGCCGGTTTAGGTGCAGAAGCGGTGTTAACGACGCTGGCAAAAATAAGCGATGGCTCGGTGAGTGGCGAGGTGCAGGATGATGCGCAGTCCTGCTATGCCAGCAAGATCGATAAAAAAGAGGCGTTGGTAAATTGGAGTTGCCCTGCGCCGGAGATTCGTCGACAGGTAAGTGCCTTCAACCCGTGGCCAGTGGCCTATACACTGTTACCGGATGGCCAGCGTCTGCGACTTTGGCGGGCGGTTGCGATTTCTGTTGAAAGTGATTCGGCGCCCGGTACAGTGGTCGAAGCCAATAAAGCAGGAATCGATATTGCTACTGGTGATGGGTTACTGCGGTTGTTGCAGGTGCAGTTGCCGGGCGGCCGACAGGTCAGCAGCGGTGATTTTTTGAATGCTTATGCGCTGAAGGTTAGCGCCCAGTTGGGTGAGTAACCGCTGACGTGAAAAAACAGATGAAGGCGCGTGTGGTGGCAGTTAAGGTGCTGCTACGTGTGATGGTCGATGGCCGTTCACTCAGTGTATCCTTACCTGAGCAGCTGGCAAAGCTTTCCGACCCGAGTGAGCGGCCACTGACGCAGGAGCTCTGTTACGGTGTGATGCGTTATGGGGTTCGGTTGGAGGCGATTGCTAAGCAGCTGCTAAATAAGCCGCTTAAAAGTAAGGATCGCGATGTTGAATGTCTGATTTTGCTGGGGCTGTATCAACTTATCTATATGCGTATCCCGCCGCATGCAGTGGTAGCCGAGACCGTTGAAGCGGTCAATGCGATGAGTAAATCGTGGGCCAAAGGGCTGGTTAATGCGGTGTTGCGAAATTTCCAGCGCGGTGAACAGAAGCTATTGGCGCAGGCGGATAGCACACCTGCCGGGCAATATGCCCATCCACCATGGTTACTGAAGATGATTCAGGCGCGTTGGCCTGATGAATGGCGGGCCATTGTGGAAGGCAACAACCAGTATCCACCGATGGTGTTACGTATCAACCCAGCGCATGGTTCACGGGTCACATATCTGCAACGTCTGCAAAATGAAGGGATGGCTGCAACGGCGATGGCGCATGTGCCGTCGGCCGTTATGCTGGAACAGTCAGTCGATGTGGAGCGATTGCCTGGTTTTAGTGACGGGCACGCCTCGGTACAAGATGGCGCGGCGCAACTGGCAGGGTGGTTGTTGGATCTTCAGCCGGGGCAGCGTGTGCTCGACGCCTGTTCTGCACCCGGTGGTAAATGTTGTCATATTTTGGAGCAAGCGCCAGGGGTAAATGAGGTGGTAGCGATTGATATCGATGAGCAGCGCCTGCTAAGCGTGCGTGAAAATCTGGCGCGATTGCAATTGCAGGCAAAAATCGTCTGCGGTGATGCCAGTCGCCCCGATGAGTGGTGGGATGGCCAACTGTTTGATCGTATCCTGCTGGACGCACCATGTTCGGCGTCGGGGGTGATTCGTCGCCATCCGGATATTAAACAGCTACGTCGTGAAGACGATATCGAAGCGCTAGTCACATTGCAGGGAGAAATTCTTGAAGCGGTGTGGCAGCTGCTAGCGCCGGGTGGTTTGCTACTCTATGCGACATGCTCTATTTTTCCGCAGGAAAACCATCTTCAGATTGAAAGATTCCTGGAAACCCATCATGATGCAGTGGCACAGTCGGTGTCGGCTTCGTGGGGGCGCGCTATGCCGGTGGGCCGACAGATTCTGCCCGGTGATGATGGCATGGATGGTTTTTACTATGCACCGCTGCTGAAAAACATTGGATAGGGAATGTATTTAAGCGCCAAAGTAAATCAGCATGGGGTAATAGGCCAACTATTGCGTCAGGTGGTGCCGGGTATTGCCGCTGTGTTGTTGTCACTGTTTTCTAATATTGCTTTGGCCGAGGTGCGTTTTGATATCTCAGAGGTAAAGGTCAACCTGGTCGATAAGGTCTACTACCTTAATGCGCGTGTTGATTATGAATTAAGTGACAAAGTATTAGAAGTCATGCATCGAGGCGTTCCCATCGTGGTAGCGCTTGATATTGAATTTCAGCGTAGTCGAAGATTCATCTGGAATGATGAGATTGCTCAATTGGTGCAGCGTTATCAACTCGAATATCACGCCCTCACGCAACAGTATCTTGTGACTAATCTTAATAGTGGTTTGCAATATAGTTTTCCAACATTGGAAGTGGCGCTTGCTTTGTTAGGTACCGTGGTCGATTTACCGGTGCTGGATGAACAGTTACTGGAAGGAAAGGGGCGGTATATTGGTTTTATGCGTGCATCAGTGGATGTTGGTGAGCTGCCAACGCCGCTGCGTCTACGCGCTTATTTTTCTGCCGACTGGCATTTAAGCAGCGAGTGGTATTCGTGGACATTGGCAAACTGAAACGTCTCGGTTCTGGGGCACTGCCGGTAGCGCTGCTATCGATTTTGTTACTGTCATCGCTTTTATTGATGAGTGCCGCAACGCAAAATTCAGAGCAATTTGGCCGTCTCTATATGTTGTTGTTGTTGGTCAATCTGCTTGGATTGATTGCTTTACTGGTGTTGATTTTCTCCAATCTACTGCGTTTACGGCGGCAGTACCGTAATCGTGCAACCGGTTCGCGCCTTACCGTGCGCCTGATGTTGATGTTTGTGTTGTTGGCGCTTGCTCCGGTCTCATTGGTCTACTATTTTTCACTTGGGTTTATTCAGCGAGGTATCGATAGCTGGTTTGATGTGCGTGTCGAACGTACGCTTGATGATGCACTGGAGTTGAGTCGAGCCTCTTTAGAGGCGCGTTCACGTGAGCTGATGAAACGTACTGAGCAGATGAACGCTAAGTTACAGCTTTCAGATGACGTTGGGCTGCCTCAGGTGCTTGATGAGTTACGTGTGAGTGATGGTGCCTCAGAGTTGACGTTGTTTATGGGTGGCGGGCATGTAGTCGCGTCGAGCAGTATTAATCCAGCGGATATAGTGCCGGATCTGCCAAATGAGTCGGTGATTCGCCAGGTACGGCAGAGCGGCAGTGCTTATGTCACACTTGATCCCTTAAGTGAGCGTGGGCTTTACGTGCGAGTGGTGACACAGGTGCCTGCTGCAACGCCTTTGTTAGAGACGCGATTCTTGCAGGCGCTTTATCCGATCTCTGATCGTGTCAGTGTGCTGGCAAATAGTGTTGAATCTGCTTATACACAGTATCAACAGCTCCTGCTATTACGGGGCCCGCTAAAAAATAGTTTTATTTTGATGTTGTCGCTGGTGTTGTTGCTGGGTGTGTTGATGGCGGTGTGGCTTGCCTTTTTTTCTGCGCGGCGCCTGGTAACGCCGATTCGAGTATTGGCGATTGGTACCCGCGCTGTGGCGGCAGGGGATTATACCAAACGTTTGCCGATGCACTCTGGCGATGAGCTTGGCTTTCTGGTTGAATCGTTTAATGACATGACGTTGAAGATTGCCCATGCGCAAGAAGATGTTCGTAATAGTCAGCATCAGGCGGAGCAGGAGCGCGCCTATTTATGGGCGGTACTGGCGCGTCTGTCATCTGGGGTATTAACGCTGGATGTGAATCGGACGGTGTACACGGTGAATGTTGCGGCAGAGCATATCCTTGGGGTGGAATCGAAAGCGTGCATTGGTTACGAGCTGGATGAAATTGTTGAACGCTACGAGTACCTGAAAAATTTTGCAAATGCGATCACCCCTCATCTAGCAGAGCTAAGCAGTGAAGCGAAAGGAAAGGGTGACTGGCGTGAAGAGGTGATTTTTTATGGCGCAACGGGTCGCCAGGTGTTGATGTGCGGTGGTGCTTCGTTGCCGGGCGATGAAGATGGTTATGTGATCGTATTTGATGATGTCACCAATCTGGTTCAGGTGCAGCGCGATGCAGCATGGGGTGAGATGGCACGTCGTCTTGCGCATGAAATTAAAAACCCGCTGACCCCGATTCAGTTATCTGCCGAGCGGCTACGTCATAAATACTTAAAGACGATGGCGCCGGAAGACGCGGTGGTGCTGGATAAATCCACCCATACGATTGTGCAGCAGGTTGAAGTGATGAAGGAGATGGTACAGGCTTTTTCTGAATATGCGCGCACTCCAAAACTGGAACTACGTCCGCGGGCACTTAATCATTTAATTGATGAGGTGCTGGATCTTTATCGGAATAACCGCTTTGGGATGACCGTTGTCACTGACCTGCAGGATGACCTGCCATTGGTCTCTCTTGACTCCGGCCGGATGCGGCAACTGCTACATAATTTGATAAAAAATGCACTGGAAGCGATGGCGGATGGTGAAATGAAAATCGAGTTGACGACACGTGCGTTTAGCGAGCGTGGGGTTTCGATGGTTGAATTGCAGGTGTCTGACAGCGGTCCTGGTATTCCAGTAACGATTTTGGAGAATATTTTCGAACCGTATGTTACCGCGAAGCCGAAGGGTAGTGGTCTGGGGCTGGCGATTGTGAAAAAGATTGTTGAAGAACACAGTGGTGTGATCTGGGCTGAAAACAGTGAGCATGGTGCCTGTATGACGATTCGTTTTCCAGTCGCGCAAGGCAGCCTTGATGATGTGGTGCCGCTGGCAGTGGAAGAGGCGGGGCAAGACAAGGTGACTCCGTTTAAACAACGCGATGGTGAAAAGGCATGAGTGCGCCCTATATTTTAGTGGTTGATGATGAGCGCGATATTCGCGAACTAGTCAAAGATATCCTTGACGATGAAGGGTATGAGGTGAGCCTGGCCGCCAACGGTGAAGAGGCATGCAAGATGCGTCGTATGCGTCGCCCTAACCTTATTTTGCTTGATGTCTGGATGCCTGATATTGATGGCATCTCTCTGTTGCGAGAGTGGTCTGCTGAGGGTGGTTCAGATACTCCGGTGATTATGATTTCAGGTCACGGTACCGTCGAAACAGCGGTCGAGGCGACGCGTCTTGGTGCGTATGATTTTGTTGAAAAGCCATTGTCATTAGCAAAACTCTTATTGGTAGTAGGGCGTGCACTAGAGGCTGACCGTTTGCAGCGTGAAAACATTGGGCTGCGGCGTAAAGTGCAACCGCTGGGTAAGCCGGTAGGGGATAGTAAAATTATTCGCGAGTTATGTGAGCGTACGGAGCGTATCGCAAAACACAGTGCCTGGGTGTTGATTAGTGGTGAGGCGGGCAGTGGCAAGGAGTTGTTTGCGCGTTATCTTCATGCGAGTAGTTCACGGGCGAATGAACCATTCATTGATGTCAGTGTTGCCTCGGTGGCAAATACTAATTCTGCGGCAGAACTGTTTGGCAGCGAAGAGGGCGGTGCGATTCATTATGGCTGTATCGAACAGGCAAATGGTGGCACGCTGTTTCTGAGTGAAATCGGAGACATGGAGCCGGGTGTGCAGGCGAAGCTTTTTAGTACACTGGAAAACAAATCATTTTTGCGCGTTGGCGGGGTCGAACCGGTGGCGTTTGATGTGCGGATTATTGCGGCCACTCATTGTGACTTGAAGCAGGCGGTGGTGGACGGCAAATTCCGAGAAGATCTCTACTATCACCTGAATGTGGTGCCGCTCGATATTCCGCCGCTGCGTGATCACGCGGATGATGTGGCAGCACTACTCGACTTTTATGCTGAGCAGTTTGCCCAGAGTGAGCATCTGGTGAAGCGCCGTTTTAGCGATGCAGCGGTGTCGCGTTTAATGAGCTACCCATGGCGGGGAAATGTACGTGAGTTGAAAAATTTGGTGCAGCGTTTGATGATCTTTGGTGGCAATAGTGAGGTTGATATTGGTGAAGTAGAGGCGACATTAGGGGTTACGCTTGAGAGGGACGAAATTCAGCACCCAATTGAATTCGATTTACCATTGCGTGGCGCACGTCAGCTGTTTGAGAAGGCCTATTTTGAATATCAACTACGGGCGCTGAAAGGTAATTTGGGACAGGTGGCACGCAAGGCTGGAATTGAACGAACCCATCTTTACCGAAAATTTCGTGCGCTGGGTATCGATAAAAAAAAAGAGACGGGTGAGAAGTAGCGATGAGCTGTCGATCCTTTTTCTGTTATTCTGTGCGTCAAATAGACCTTGATTTAATATGATGTACGGCCTCGAATGGTGATTGTGGATTTAATGTCATGAAAATTATAGTACTGGGCGCTGGTCAGGTGGGGGCTTCAGTTGCGGAGAACCTGGCTAGAGAAGCGAATGACATCACGGTTGTCGATGTGGATGTCAAAGCGCTGCATGATCTGCAGGATCGATTCGATCTTCGCACCGTTGTTGGTCATGCCTCTCATCCTGACGTGTTGCGTCGTGCGGGCGCAGAAGATGCGGATATGATACTGGCGGTCACCAATAGTGATGAGACCAATATGGTGGCTTGTCAGGTTGCCTATACCCTGTTTCATACCCCAACCAAGATTGCGCGTGTGCGTGCGCGTGAATATGTTGCCTATTCGCAGCTTTTTACGCAGGAGGCGCTACCGATCGATATGTTGATTAGCCCTGAGCAGGTAGTGATTGATCACGTGCGTCGTTTGATTGAATACCCCGGTGCGCTACAGGTGCTCGATTTTGCTGATGGCCTGGTACGGCTGGTGGCTGTAAAGGCCTACTACGGAGGGCCTTTGGTGGGGCATGAGCTACGTGAGCTGAAAGAGCATATGCCCGGAATTAAATCGCGTGTGGCGGCGATTTTTCGCCGTGGTACACCCATTATTCCGCAGGGCGACACTGTTATCGAGGTGGATGACGAGGTCTTTTTCATTGCGGCGAAGGATGATATTCGCGCGGTGATGAGTGAGTTGCGTAAGCTTGATAAACCAATCAAACGTATTATTTTGGTAGGTGGCGGCAATATTGGTAAAGGACTGGCTGCGGCACTGGAAGATCGTTATCAGGTGAAGTTGATCGATCATAATATCGAGCGGACTAAACGCATCTCTGAAGAGCTCGATAAAACGCTAGTGTTGCTCGGTGATGCCGCCGATGAAGAGCTTTTGCTGGAAGAGAATATTGAGAGCACCGATATTTTTTGTGCGATGACCAATGATGATGAGGCCAATATTCTCTCTGCGATGTTGGCGAAGCAGTTGGGCGCCAAAAAAGTGATGACACTGATTAATCGTGCTGCCTATGTTGATCTGGTGGAGAGCGGTGAGATTGATATTGCGGTGTCGCCACATCAGGCGACCATCGGTGGCCTGCTGGCCCATGTGCGTCGTGGTGATGTGGTGGTGGTACATTCGTTGCGCCGTGGAGCCGCGGAGGCGATTGAGGCAATTGCGCATGGCGACAAAAACTCATCCAAGGTAGTGGGGCGATCAGTTGATGAGATCAAATTACCGCGTGGCACCAGTATTGGCGTTATTGTTCGCGGTGAAGAGGTGCTGGTGGCGCACCATGACACGGTGATTGAAGCAGAGGATCATGTCATCCTGTTTCTGATCGATAAGAAACGCATCACTGAAGTTGAACGCCTCTTTCAGGTGGGTGTGACATTTCTTTGATGTTGAACCAATGTACTTTGATAGACCTATGTTAATAACGACGAATATTTTTCTGTTCCCAGAGACCTATGCAATATAAAGCGATTCAACGCATCATCGGGATACTGCTGGCGCTATTCAGTTTAACCATGTTGCCGCCTGCGGTGCTGGCCTGGATTTATGACGAGACCTCATTGAATGCCTTTCTTTATGCGTTTGCACTGGTCATGGTCATCGGTCTGATTTTTTGGTTGCCGGTGCATTCACATCGTAAAGAGCTACGCCTACGTGATGGTTTTATTGTGGTGGTGATGTTCTGGGTGGTGTTAGGCTTGTCCGGTTCCCTGCCTTTTATATTAAGTTCTAAACTCTCATTTGTGGATGCTGTTTTTGAGTCTGTCTCTGGACTCACCACCACGGGTGCAACGGTGATTTTTGGCCTGGATGAGATGCCGTTATCGGTGCTCTATTATCGCCAGCAACTACAGTGGTTAGGCGGGATGGGAATTATTGTATTGGCGGTGGCGATCTTGCCAATGCTCGGGATTGGTGGCATGCAGCTCTATCGCGCTGAAACCCCAGGGCCAATGAAAGACAATAAATTAACCCCGCGTATTACCGAGACAGCGAAGGCGTTATGGTATATTTACTTAGGGTTGACGGTCGCCTGTGCATTCTCTTACTGGTTGGCAGGCATGTCCCCGTTTGATGCGATTGCTCATAGCTTTTCGACCGTCGCGATTGGTGGTTTCTCAACCCATGATGCGAGTATCGGTTATTTTAATAGCACTTTGATAGAGTCGGTCGCGATTGTTTTCATGCTGTTGGCGGGGGTTAACTTTGCGCTTCACTTTCTGGCATGGCGTGGTTTGAGTTTTCGTCCTTATTTAAGTGATCCCGAGTTTAAATTTTATTTTACAATCCTGCTGACTGTTTCAGTGATTACCTCCTATTTTTTATATGCCAGCGGTACCTTTGATACGCCGGGCGGCGCATTGCATCAGGGGGTTTTTCAGGCGGTCTCGATTGGCACAACTGCAGGTTTTACCACGGCGGAGTATCATAACTGGCCTCTTTTTTTGCCGGTGCTGTTATTGTTAACCAGTTTTATTGGTGGCTGTGCTGGTTCGACGGGGGGTGGGTTGAAAGTCATTCGCGTGTTGTTGTTGCTGAAACAGGGCGGCCGTGAAATTAAACGACTGATTCACCCTAATGCACAGTTTGCAGTTAAAGTGGGCAATAAACCGTTGTCTGGTAGAGTGATCGATGCAGTGTGGGGGTTCTTTTCACTCTATGTGGTTTGTTTTTGTGTGATGTCCGTTATTCTTGCCGCGACTGGGCTGGATTTCGTGACTTCGTTTTCAGCGGTGGCTGCCTGCATGAATAACCTTGGGCCGGGGCTGGGGGATGTGGGTTTAAACTATGCCAGTATTAATGATGCGGCTAAATGGGTGCTCTGCTTCGCAATGTTACTCGGTCGACTTGAGATCTTTACTTTATTAGTGTTGTTGACACCTGCATTTTGGAGAAAATAGCGTTGTCTGTCTTTAAGAGTGAGGGTGTGATGAAAATTAGTGATAAGCAAAAAAAATGGGATGCGATTTACCAAAAGTCAGCTGAAGGAGAGTATACGGCCGTTCGGGTGTTGCAGGAAAACCAGCATCTACTGCCTAAAGATGGCAATGCGCTGGAACTGGCCTGTGGCATGGCTGCCAATGCGGCATTTCTGGCGCAGCATGGTTTAAATACAACGGCATGGGATATCTCTGAGGTAGTGGTTGAGCGTCTGAAGGAATCACCAGCAATGAAGGGACTGCCAATAACCTTTGAGGCGCGCGATATTGTGCAGCAACCCCCGGGAGCAGCATTGTTTGATGTGATAGTGGTGAGTTATTTTCTCGATCGTTCACTTATCCCTCATATTAAACGGGCGCTGAAACCGTCGGGCCTGATTTTTTATCAAACATTTACACAAACTTATGTGAATGAAGGCGGCCCTCGTAGCCGTAATTTTCGTTTGGCAGATAATGAACTGTTGCAGTTATTTGGTGATTATCAGGTGTTGGTGTATCGAGAAGAGGGGTGTGTTGGCGAACATCAGCAGGGTTACCGGGATGAGGCCTTGATCGTTGCTCAGAAGCCTGTCGCTTCAGAGCTGTTAGTAATGTGATGAATTACCCCTGTTTTTGAGCTGAAGGTATTAATCAAGATAATTCAGCCAGTTTAATCCTCGTATGAGACCTTTGCACGATTGTTCTTGACTACTTTTCTAATTCTTTCTATGGCGTGATGCTCCACGAGCACTATCGTGATAGTTATAATGATAGACGAGACTTTTCATTGTGCCGCTCTTTTTATCAATAGTGAAATGTTGATCAGTAGAATCACATTGAAAATATGTTCAGGGTGGTTGATGGACAATTGAATAGTGAAGTTTTAGATGTGATGGATATGGTTTGGTTGAGGGGTGAAAGAACCTGGTGAAAGGGGCTGTTCTTACTCAAGGTAGAAAAGGTTGCTTTTAGTCGTTAAATAGAGCTCGGTAACCGCAAAAATATAGCAAGCAGAAAAATAATTTGCTAGTCGATAAAGCAGTATTTATTTGTAGGGATTACTTTATTTTTTCAGCTAATCTATTGCGGGTATTTAAGTGGCGATAAATGTTTCAACCTGTGATATTTATATAATGGGTTCTTCGTAGATTAGTGTGAAATATCCGTTAAAATTGAGATTTTCAGTAGCCAACCTAACCTTGGATTAATAATCATGGAACTAGAAGAGCACTACGGCCAGCTGCTGGGTGTAAAGTCCCCC